>Ga0207830_100118_pt1 | contig 49475 bp, 43 predicted proteins | sample TtanPargueraPR_6_FD_187740 | JGI IMG/M metagenome (GOLD analysis project Ga0207830, IMG submission 187740) | Aerobic enrichment media microbial communities from Bioluminiscent Bay, La Parguera, Puerto Rico - Tt and E2 (3) (SPAdes) | ecosystem: Environmental > Aquatic > Marine > Unclassified ...
CCCGCCGATTCTACCGATTATGGTAATGGCGATGTAATTTGGTCGGGAGGAATTAACTCTGATATTGGTGTTATCGAAGGTATATTTAAATCTTTTGGCGATGCCCCCGGTGGTTTTAAAGAAGAATTTCAGGAAATTACCTGGTCGGCAGGTATTGAATATTGGTACAACAAACAGTTTGCCTTACGTGCCGGATATTTCTACGAACACGAAAACAAAGGTAACCGCCAGTTTATTACTGCCGGTGCTGGTTTGAAAATGAATGTGTTTGCACTTGACTTTTCGTACCTGTTGCCAACTCAACGGAATCACCCACTTGAAAATACCCTGCGTTTTACGCTGGCGTTTGATATTGATGCATTTAGTAACCAACGCTGATGGATTTCAGAATTGGACAAGGATATGATGTGCACCGTCTGGCCGAAGGAGAAACCTTATGGCTGGGCGGTGTTTTAATTCCACACCATAAGGGAACGGTAGCTCATTCTGATGGAGATGTGTTAATACATGCCATTTGCGATGCCATGCTTGGTGCCTTAAAACTACGTGATATTGGCAGCCATTTTCCCGATACTGATGCTGAATTTAAAAATATTGACAGTAAAATTCTGCTAAAGAAATCATACGAGCTGGTAAAGCAAAAAGGCTACGAGATTGTAAATATTGATTCAACGGTACAGGCGCAACAGCCTAAATTAAAACCTTTCATTCCGGCAATGGAGGAAACTATGGCTGATGTGTTGGGCATTGATGTGGAGCGGGTTTCAGTAAAGGCTACCACAACCGAGGAACTCGGTTTTGAAGGACGTCAGGAAGGTATGTCTGTAAATGCCGTTGTACTATTAAAAAGGGTGTAAATGAGTAAAAAAACACTGGTAATCGGTGCCAGCGAAAACCCCGAACGTTATTCAAATAAAGCAATTATGGCTTTACGCAGCCATCAGCATGAGGTAATAGCTTTGGCTAAACGCGAGGGGCAGGTTAATGATGTTTCCATTCAAACGACATTTCCTGCCACCGAACAGGTGCATACCGTTACGCTTTACCTGGGGCCAAGGCACCAGACCGAATATTACAATGCGATTATAAAATTGAACCCCGAACGTGTAATTTTTAATCCGGGTACTGAAAATCCTGAATTTGCAGCACAACTTTCTGCAAGTGGAATTAAAGCAGAAGAGGCCTGTACATTGGTTTTGCTAAGCATCGGTAATTACTAGGTTTTAATTGCGCTTAACCTATTGTCGGGGTGAAGGGAGTCGATCCAGGATGCTTAAAATGTTCTGATCATGTTCAATGAAATAAAATCGTTAGATGAGTTTTTGCGCCTGAAAGAAGAACAGGTAGCAATGTTGGTTTATTTTTCAACCGATGCCTGTTCGGTTTGTAAGGTGTTAAAACCAAAAGTGGAAGAAATGGCAACAGCCATATTTCCAAAAATGCAATTGATTTATGTAAAATCAGATGTGTTGCCTGAGATCGCTGCCCAAAACAGCGTATTTACAGCTCCAACAATAATTGTTTTTTTTGATGGTCGCGAAACTATTCGCAAAAGCCGGGCTATTGGCGTAGACGAACTTCAGCGCGAAATTGCTCGTTATTATGGTTTGCTGTTTGATTGATTTTAGATCCGAGCAAATCAACAGTTTTTCAGAAACACGGCTTCTTTTATTATCTTATTTTTCATAGGGGCGTTGGTTAAACCCGATCGCATATTTAAATGAACATTTTTTTTGCGATATTTCTACAAAACTGAAAGTTTTAAACGCTGTTGTTCAAATACTTTTTTACAAGGTTTATAAGGTCAGCTTTGTTAATAGGTTTCGAAATAAAATCATCACAACCATATTTAAGAGCTTTTTCTTTTTCTGATAGCGTTGAATAGGCAGTTTGAGCGATAACGGGTAAGCCCGGTTTAGCTGCTTTGATTTTTTCGGTAGCTTTGTAGCCGTTTAATACCGGCATTTTTATATCCATTAAAACCAGATTGATCGTATTGTCTTGAAGGCATCTTTCAACTGCTTCTTTACCATTGGTTACCTGGTGCAGTTTAATATTGTGTTCCTTTAAGGCTCCAAATATAGCTTCAATATAAAGGTAATTCACCTCCTCGTCTTCGGCAATAAGAACATCAAATGTTTCCTGATTACCGCTGTTCTTAATTTGTTCATTTATCTCAGAAATGTTAACGTCCTCCGGTAATTTTAAAGGAATTTCAACATAAAAAGTTGAACCTTCGTTTTTTTCAGACTCTACGGTTATTTTCCCCTGTAGAAGATTGGTGTTTTCTTTGGCAATAGACAAGCCAAGTCCTAAGCCTCCAAATAGTTGTGCTGTTGTTTTACTCTCCTGCGAGAACCGATCAAAAATTCGGGGTAACCTGTCAGTAGAGATGCCTATTCCTGAATCTTTTACAAAAAACACAATCGTATCTTTACGAATGGAATAACCAAAATCAATTTGTCCGGAATTGGTAAATTTAAAAGCATTATCAAGCAGGTTGCTCAAAATCTTGTTAATCTTTGTTCTATCCGAAATAATATTGAAGTTATTGTTTGGAATTTCCTTGTGCACATACAAGGGTAGATTCCTCTCTTTCGATTTTAAGTCGAAAATGGCAAAAAGCTGCATGACCAGTACATTTACATCAAATGTGCTTTCGTTTACCGAGAGTTGTTTGGTTTCCAGTGATGACATTTCCAGAATGTCATCGATAATGGTTAAAAGCTGAGTGCTGCTGTTCTTTATTATTTTGGTATAGTTTTTCTGAATTTCGCTACATCCATCAAGCTCACACAGCAGATTAGAGAAACCCATAATGCCATTCATTGGAGTTCGGATTTCATGACTCATGTTATGTAAAAATTCGGTTTTCAGGCGGTCGCTTTCCTGGGCTTTTTCTTTGGCAATGTTTAATTCCTTAGTTCTTTCAAGTACTTTTTCTTCCAGGCTCATATTTATATTCTGAATCTCAACCTGTTTTTGATTCAAAAGATGGAGCCGGTAAAAGCTAATTCTATCCAGCCTTTCAGAGCTGTATAGGCCAATCATGCAAATAACATTGGAAGCTAAAAAAAATGAGTTTCCTATAATAATGGTTGTGATGGATGAATCGGCTGTTCTGGGTAAAATGAAAAAACTAAAACTGTAAATAAGTATCAGAATAACACCAGATGCCGCTGCAAAAACAAAGCGTAGTTTAAGGTAAAAATAGCCTCCCATAAAAATTAAAAATAATCCTCCGTAATAATATAAATTGCCGGGGTCTTTATGCAGCATATATATTATACCGGCACCTGCAACAATTAGTGCAAACGAGGATGAAAACTGCCACGATTTATGAAATCCTTTTAAAAAAGATACACCCCAAAACAATAAAAGATAGGGAATAACAATATAAAACCGAACGGCAAAAAAGAGGGGATAGTAATCAGGAGAACTCATTTTATCGAGCAAGCCAAATGCTCCGTAAAGTAAAAGCGAGGTTAAAAGTGCAAGCCTTAATATGCCTACTGATTTTTCAAAATGATTCTTTCTGAAACTTTTCTCAAATTCAGCATCTGCAAAGTTAATGGTTAGTGGATGGAGCTTAACCTGAAAGTCGTCGGTTGATTCTTTGTTGCCACACCAAGCACTAAAACGTTTGCGAAACGATAAGGAATGTGCCTTTTGCATAACAAATATTTTAGTTAATAATGCATTCGTTAAGGGAAGAGGGCTTGTTGTTTGCTTGTGGTTTGCAGTAATCCCCTTCTTTACGATTTATTAAATGTAATTAGTTTTTATGCCAAATGCAAAACAGATTTATGTATAGTAAATTATTCAGGCCTTATTTAATTACTTATCTGTCAATAATTAGAAGTGAAGCAGATCAGTGGATAGCGTTTCTATTGATTGAAAATAAATAGCGTTTTACGTACCTGAAAGAAGTAAACAACCAAGCTAAATATAGGATTTGGTCAGGAAACCTACTAGCCAGCAGTAGCAAAAGGATTAATTCCCATTGTAGCCATTATTATCAACCAAATAATCACAACAATCATCATCAATGTCATTAATACAACAAAACCTCCTAAATACATTACAACAGCACCAAAAAATGCATTAACAACTGATTTGCCAAAATAGCTGTGGTAAGCATAAGTAAAATATGCTGCAGTAAAAAATGTAGTAATCAACGGAAAAACCGAAATTAACTCAGAGGCAAGTATTACAACAGGAAGTAAAAGAGTGGTTATTAGTATACTTTGGGCAAAAACATAGGTGTTTAAAATAAGGTGCTCACCATAATAGAGCTTCTTTTTGCGGTAATACCATCTTGAAAAAATACTGGCAAAAGGAACAATAAGTAAAGGAATAAGGTTCATATATTTTTTTACTGTAGCAAGCCAACTTTGCTGAAAAGCAAGTGCTTCAGCCGGAATGTCCTTTTGATCGTTGCCCAGCAATTGATTGGTGCTTTCAATAGTGTTGTCGAAAATGTTAAACGAAAGTGCTAAAAATGCATATACCCCAGCTATAATAAGCATATAGTTTAAGGGGTTTAGGTACGATTTGGTTTTTCCGGCAAGGTAATCACTTAATACTTTTCCGGGTTTACGAAACAGCCAGACCATGGTATGTAAAATCCCACGTTCGAGATTAAGCGCATTACCAACAACAGCAAAAATAAACTCTTGTTGTAAAGCGGCGCTGATATATTTTTTGACCACAATGGCTGCAGTAATTTACTATTGCTGTTGCGTTGCAGTTTGGGCACATTTCGACTTTTGGTTGATCGGGCATCGCATTAATTTTTTATTCGTTCTTAAAAAAAAACGGAATTACAAGTGAAAATTATTTTTCAAGGAGCAAGATAAATCAAAACCCTCATTTAACAAAAATAAAGCTAGTGTTTAAAAAGGCTGTCAATTAATTGTTCGCTGGCTATTTCCGGTAGTGTAATTTTTAAATCCGGGTTTGTTTTCATTGCCTGTTCAATGGCAAAACGTGCCGGTTTATTTCGAGCCCAGCTACGGCGTGCTATACCGTTGTTTACATCCCAGTGAAGCATCATTTTCAGACGTGCTTCTGCTTCATCCGAACCGTCGATGGTCATTCCAAAACCGCCGTTTACTACTTCGCCCCAGCCAACGCCACCGCCATTGTGTAACGATATCCAGGTGGCACCACGAAATCCGTCGCCAACAAAATTTTGCACAGCCATATCGGCAGTAAACGATGAACCGTCGTAAATGTTTGATGTTTCGCGGTAGGGCGAGTCGGTACCTGAAACATCGTGGTGGTCGCGCCCAAGAACAATTGGTGCCGATATCCGGCCATCGGCAATGGCGTCGTTAAAAGCCTTTGCTATTTGTGTTCGCCCGTTACAATCGGCATACAAAATACGGGCTTGCGAGCCAACTACCAATTTGTTTTTTCCGGCTTCTTTAATCCAGTGAATATTGTCCTCCATCTGGCCTTTAATTTCTTCAGGAGCAGTGGACGCTATTTCATCCAATACATCGGCAGCAATCTTATCGGTTGTTTCCAGGTCTTCAGCTTTCCCCGATGTGCAAACCCAACGGAAAGGTCCAAAGCCGTAGTCGAAAAATAGTGGCCCCATAATGTCTTGCACATACGAAGGGTATTTAAAACTACCATCGGCATTGGTGATATTCGCACCGGCTCTGCTTGCTTCCAGTAAAAAAGCATTGCCATAATCCCAAAAATACATACCATTTTGGGTGAGTTTATTAATGGCCTCCACATGTCGGCACAAGGTGTGGTGAACTTCTTCCCGAAATTGTTCCGGATTTTCAGCCATCATTTTATTCGATTGTTCAAAATTTAATCCTGCCGGGTAATAGCCACCGGCAAATGGATTATGCAGCGAGGTTTGGTCAGACCCCAGCTCAACCGGAATGTTTTCTTGAGCCAACTTTTCCCATAAATCAACAATATTGCCCTGGTAGGCCAGGGAAACAGCTTCTTTGTTTTTGCGGGCTTGCAGTGCACGTGCTATTAATTTATTCAGGTCGGTATAAATTTCATCAACCCAACCCTGGCTGTGGCGAACTTGCACTGCCTTCGGATTCACCTCGGCAATAATACAAATCATTCCGGCAATTACGGTTGCTTTGGGCTGCGCCCCCGACATACCTCCCAATCCACTTGTTACGAAAATCTTTCCGCCAAAATCCCCAGACGAGTGCAAGCGGGCAGCATTCATAACCGTAATGGTTGTACCATGCACAATCCCTTGCGGCCCAATGTACATGTACGATCCGGCAGTCATTTGGCCGTATTGCGAAACGCCAAGGGCATTCATTCGTTCATAATCGTCGCGCCCCGAATAGTTCGGAATAACCATCCCGTTGGTAACCACAACGCGTGGTGCATTTTGGTGTGAGGGAAACAAACCCATGGGGTGCCCCGAATACACAACCAGTGTTTGTTCATCGGTCATTTCGGCCAGGTATTTCATGGTTAACAGGTACTGCGCCCAGTTTTGAAAAACCGCTCCGTTCCCGCCGTAGGTAATCAGTTCGTGAGGATGCTGCGCCACGGCGTAATCGAGGTTGTTCTGTATCATTAGCATAATGGAAGCTGCCTGTTTCGATTTTGCAGGGTATTCGTTAATCGGGCGCGCATACATTTTGTAATCCGGACGAAAACGGTACATGTAAATGCGACCAAATGTTTCCAACTCGTTTAAAAATTCGGGCGCCAGCACAGCATGAAACTTTTCAGGGAAATAGCGTAAGGCATTTTTTAGAGCCAGTTTTTTTTCTTCAGCTGTAAGAATAGCCTTTCTTTTTGGGGCATGATTAATATCTGTTTCGTAGGGTTTGGGTAATGGAAGCTCGTTCGGAATACCTTGAAGGATAGCTGTTCTGAAATTCTGCATAACTGAATGTTTTATTGGAATATGGTTTTCATTGGCCTGAATGAAAATCTAATAATCTTAAATTTTATGAAATACAGCGGTAAATTATCGCCTTTCCCCGAATTTACTGCTGATATTTGGCAGATTTTAAAAATATTTGTCGGCATTCTTAAAAATACAAAAAATGAAAAGAGTAAAAATTTTATTGATAGCTGTAGTTAGTGCACTTTTATTTTCGAGTTGTGGTTACAACAAAATGGTTGAAATGGATGAACAGGTAACCGCCTCGTGGGCCCAGGTTGAGAACGTTTATCAACGCCGCGCCGACCTGATTCCGAACCTTGTAAATACCGTTAAAGGATACGCCGCACATGAGCAGGAAACCCTGACGGGGGTTATTGAAGCCCGTTCGAAAGCCACTTCGGTAACCGTTGATCCGGGAAACCTGAACCCGCAAACCATTCAACAATTTACGCAGGCACAAGAGGGTTTGTCATCGGCACTTAGCCGCTTAATGGTGGTGGTTGAACGTTACCCCGATTTAAAAGCCAACCAAAATTTTATGGACTTACAGGCTCAGCTTGAAGGAACAGAAAACCGTATTGCTGTAGAACGACGCAAATTCAATCAAACTACGCAAGCCTATAATGCTTACATCAGAAAGTTTCCACGTGTAATTTATGCCGGTTGGTTTGGTTTTGAAAAGAAAACATATTTTGAAGCCCAGCAAGGAGCAGAGAAAGCACCAGAAGTTCAGTTCTAAAAATAATTTGGTGGTGTAAGCCTCAACCCTTGTTGATAATTAGAAAGCAGGAGTATTTTGAAAAAGGGAAACAGGATCAAAAACCGCAAAAAAAAAACAGAAACCATGGGTGTTTATAAATATTTTAGCGAAGCCGATAAATTACAAATTACCAATGCCATACGTGTAGCCGAAACAAATACTTCGGGCGAAATACGTGTGCATATCGAAAATCATTGTAAAATCGAAGTGCTTGATCGGGCAGCTTATATCTTCGAAAAACTGGAAATGCATAAAACGGAATTACGTAACGGTGTACTTTTTTACCTGGCTGTTGAAGATAAGAAATTTGCCATTTTAGGCGATGGCGGCATTAATAAATTGGTTGCTGATGATTTTTGGGAATCGACAAAAGATGTAGTGATTGCCAAATTAAAACAAGGTAAGTATGCCGAAGCTTTAGCTGATGGAATTGTTAAAGCAGGCGAACAATTAAAAGCTCATTTCCCATACCAGGATGATGACGTGAATGAATTATCAGACGAAATTTCGTTTGGAAAATAAGAAAATATGAAAAGAACATGAATTTTCCTCATTCTAAATTCACAAAAAAGAATGATTAAAATTTATGTGAGTTCCTGTTCCGATGTATCGGGATTTTGAACATTCAGAATTCAAAAAATTTTAAACAGATGAAAAGAACAATAATATTACTTTTTGCAGTGGTGCTAACAGCTACAGGTGTTTTGGCACAATTGCCTGAGCGTCCGCAACCGCCACGTTTGGTAAATGATTTTGCCGGAGTTTTAAGCGATGGCGAAAAGCAAAAAATGGAAAGCTCCCTGGTGCAGTTCGCCCGAAAAACTTCCACACAGATTGTGGTGGTTACCGTTTCCGATTTTGATGGATACGACCGTGCTGATTATGCTTATAAAATTGGCGAAAAATGGGGCGTTGGTCAGCAGGGAACTGATAACGGGCTTGTAGTTCTGCTGAAACCAAAAATAGGAAATAGCCGTGGAGAAGTGTTTATCGCTACAGGTTACGGACTTGAAGGAGTATTGCCCGATGCTGTTGTGAATTCAACCATTGTAAATAATGAAATGATTCCGCGTTTTAAACAAAACGATTACTACGGAGGACTGGCAGCAGGCTTAAGTGTGATAATGGACATAACGCGCGGGGAGTATACAGCCGAGAATTACCAGGAAAAAGTAGAAGCCGGAGGTAGTGCCGGTATTCCTTTCGGCATCATCTTTTTTATTTTGTTGATTACTATTTTTGGTAGAAGCCGCCGACGTCGGTTTTACTCGCCCGGAAGAAGCCTTCCGTTTTGGTTGGCAATGGGTATGATGTCGGGCAGCCATCGTTCGTCGGGATCATTCGGGAATTTCTCGTCGGGAAGCGGAAGTTTTGGAGGCGGAGGCTTTGGTGGCTTCGGAGGCGGAAGCTTTGGCGGAGGCGGTGCCGGTGGAAGTTGGTAACAACAAGAAGCTAATTTAGCTTAATAAATAAACAATGTTCAGTATTCGAAAAGTCGTTTTTAAATAAACGGCTTTTATTTTTGTCCACGATTTCCTGGTGTGAATCAGAAAAATATACCCTGCAAGTAAGGTCTTGTCGGGTATTTTTTACCTGAATAGAGCTGATTATTGGAACTTTACTCCTAATTAAATAGGCAAAAAAAATAGGGCACTGGCAATTGCCGGTATATGTTTGTATCATACAAACCTGATAGTAAAACAAACTCTTTATAGCAGAGTCAATCAAGTTAGAAGAATAGGCTGCGAAGAAAAAAATCCTGGAGTGGACGTCAGGATTTTTTTATGGTCTAATTTTTTACAAAAGAAGAGCCGGTTCAAAATTTTGAACCGGCTCTTCTTTTGTAAATATTATTAATGCTTATTCAGCAATATCTTCAACTACGTTAATATTTTGGTCAACCAAAATACGTCCACAATATTCGCAAACAATAATCTTTTTACGGCTGGCAATGTCCAACTGGCGCTGAGGTGGGATTTTGTTAAAGCAACCTCCACAAGCATCACGCTGAATGGTTACAACTGCCAAGCCGTTGCGTGCATTTTTACGAATACGTTTGAAAGCAGCAAGCAAACGCGATTCAATAAACGACTCAATCTTTTCCGATTTTGCTTTTAGCTTTTCTTCTTCAATTTTTGTTTCTTCCGTAATTTCAGAAAGCTCATTTTTCTTTCTGTCGAGATCTTCCTCGCGCTCGCTTAATTGTTCTTTCGATGCGGAAATGGTCTCTTTCTTTTGAGCCATTTCTGCAGTAAACTCTTTAATGCGCTTTTCCGAAAGTTCAATCTCCAGGTTTTGGAATTCAATTTCTTTTGAAAGCGAGTCAAATTCACGGTTGTTACGAACGTTATTTTGCTGTTCGGTGTATTTTGCAATTAAGGCTTGCGAATCTTTAATCGCAATTTTTTTGTTGTTAATTGCAGTGTCCAGGTTTTTAATTTCATCATCAAGATTAATTAACCTGGTTTTTAAACCGGCAATTTCGTCTTCCAAATCCTGAACCTCCAAAGGAAGTTCACCCCTTAGGGTTTTTATTTTATCAACTTCAGATACAACACTCTGCAATTCATGCAATGCGCGTAATTTCTCTTCTACTGAAATGTCTTTGTCTTCTTGCCTTGAATATGGTGCATTCATGCTCGTAATATTTTTTTATAACATAAAAATCAGAAGTAAAAAACCGGGTTGGTATTCACCTCTGATAAATGGACTGCAAATTTAGGGAATTTTTTTGTAAGTAGCTCATAAAAAAGTTCTTTAGTGAACTGTTCGCTTTCAAAATGTCCGATATCGGCGATAACGATTTTATTTTCGGCATCAAAAAATTGATGATATTTAAAATCGCCGGTCACAAAAAAGTCGGCTCCGGCCGCAATTGCCTGATTTAAAAGGAATGACCCTGCCCCTCCGCAAACCGCGATTTTCTTTACTTTTTTTTGTTGCAGGTTGGTGTGTTTAATTATTCCGGCGCCAAAAGTTTCCTTCAGTTGTTGAAGAAAATCAATTTCTTTTTTTTCTTCAGGTAAAGTGCCAATCATTCCGGCACCAATCTGGTCAAATTTATTGTCGAGCGAATAAATATCGTAGGCTACTTCTTCGTACGGATGTGACTGAATAAGTGTATTTAGTATTTTACCCTGCAAATAATCAGGGAAGATGGTTTCAAAACGGATTTCGTTTTCGTAGTGTTGTTGTCCTTTTTTACCCACAAACGGATTTGTTGTTTCGCTTCCACGGAAAGTGCCCTGGCCGTGTGCATTAAAACTGCACGAGTCGTAATTGCCAATCTGACCCGCTCCGGCAGCAAAAACGGCTTCGCGCACTTTGTCGGCATGATCAACCGGAACAAAAGTTACCAGTTTTTTAAGCATACCTCCAGCAGGTTGCAGTATTTTGCATTCCTGAAGACCAAGTTTTTCACAGATTTTACCGTTAACACCACCTGTAACACTGTCGAGATTGGTGTGTGCCGCATAAATGGCAATATCGTTTTTAATGGCTTTTATCAGGGTGCGTTCAATATAGTTTTTGCCGGTAATTTTTTTCAATCCCGAAAAAACAATGGGGTGGTGGGCAACAATAAGCCCTGCCTTTTTTTCAATGGCTTCATCAACAATCGCCTCGGTAACGTCGAGGGTTACCAGAGCTGCCGATACTTCAGCGTTTTTATCGCCAAGAATTAGCCCCGCATTGTCGTATGATTCCTGCAGTTTTAACGGTGCAAAATCTTCTAAAAAATTGGTAATAGCTTTTATCTTCATTCTCCGAGTCCTTCTTTTATTGCTACAAGTTCTTGTTTGATGTCTTGCAGGCGTTTTACCACTTCATAATTATTCATCGTGTCTTCCGGGTTCTCTTTTAGCTTTTTACGGGCGCCATCAATGGTTAAACCTCTTTCTTTTACCAGGTGATGAATAAAACGTATGGTTTCAATATCTTTTTTTGTGAATTGCCGGTTGCCCTTCTTATTTTTTACCGGTTTTAATGCCTCAAACTGATTCTCCCAGTAACGGATGTGCGAAACGTTTACGCCAAACATATCGGCAACTTCGCCAATCGAATACAGTATCTTTTCTATTTTGGGCTTTTTGTATGGCACTGTAATTTTTTAGATGCAAGATAAAAGATTTTAAACCTGTTACAAAAGAGTGATTGATTTTTTGAAAAGTTTCAAATGGTGGCAAATAAAAACTTCCACCGGAAAACCGATGGAAGCACAAATATTTTCTTCAGGAAATGATTAATCCAGCGACTGCCCGATATTTGACGAAATCGCAATCATTTTGTCGTATTCCTGTGGTGTAAGATCTTTAAACATGTAGTAAGCCGGATTTACTTTGCGTCCGTCTTTGTGCACTTCGTAGTGCAGGTGAGGAGCAGTCGATCCGCCGGTATTTCCAACGTAGCCAATAATATCGCCGCGTTTTACTTGTTGGCCGCGTTTTACATTAAATTCATTCAGGTGACCATAAACCGTTTCGTAACCATAGCCGTGGTCGATAGTAATATTCAGACCAAGCCCAACGCGACTGCGTTTTGAGCCTTTTACGGCAGTGATTTTACCATCGCCGGTGGCATAAACCGGAGTTCCAACCGGAGCCGTAAAGTCTTGCCCCCAGTGCATTTTTCGCACTTTGTAAATGGGGTGGATACGGTATCCCCAACCACTTGAAGTACGCTTTAGGTCTTTGTTGGTAATGGGCATAATCGCGGGCAACGATGCCAGCATTTTTTCCTTGTTTAATGCCAGTTCCAATACTTCGTCGTATGATTTTGACTGAATATAAGCCTGTTTCGAAATAACATCAAGTTTATGTGCTGTGGCAATTACCAACTCGGCATTGTCCATGTCTTCCAGGTGCGAGTATTTATTCGCCCCACCAAAACCAGCATTTCTAACGGTTGACGGAATCGGTTCGGCCTCAAAAATTACACGGTAAATGTTGTCATCGCGTTGCTGCAATTCTGCCAAAACATTTTCAACTTTACTTAAATCTTTTGTAAGCAGCTCGTATTGGGTAAGCAGTCGTTTGTTTTCGCGCATTAGCCGCTTCGAGCGGGGCGTGTCGTAAAAGTTTAAGAAAATGAGTGAGATAACAATAGCCAAAGCCAAACTACTCGAAAAATAAGTAAGAATTTTTGTTGCTCTGGCTTTCCACGTTAATCCAACACTTTCGTAACTGAGGGTATCCGGATTAAATTTATATTTCTTTTTTGCCATATAAAAGGCCGGTTTTTAATCTTTTGTAATGTCTATTCATTAAATCCTATAACTTTGCATGGATTTAAAAAATCGTGATTTTTCACGGCGCAAAGATAAGTAAATAACTCATAGTTAGTGAATTTGTTTTCTTTGCATTAAAATATTTTAACAGAATAATAAATCATACAGACGGAAAATGAAGACTTCTAAAGAGATACGTAAAGCATTTCTCGACTTTTTTACCGAGAAAGAACATCAGATTGTAAACTCAGCACCAATGGTTGTTAAAGGCGACCCTACGCTGATGTTTACCAATGCCGGAATGAACCAGTTTAAAGACCAGTTTTTAGGTAACGAACCGGTTAAATACCCACGGGTTGCTGATACGCAGAAGTGCCTTCGTGTGTCGGGGAAACATAACGACCTGGAAGAAGTTGGGCTGGATACCTACCACCATACCATGTTTGAAATGCTGGGAAACTGGTCGTTTGGCAATTACTTTAAAAAAGAAGCAATTGACTGGGCCTGGGAATTTCTGGTAGAACGTATGGGAATTGAAGCCGACCGTTTGTATGCCACTGTTTTTGAAGGTAGCGCCGACGATAACCAGGAACGCGATAACGAAGCTGCCGGTTATTGGGAGCAATACCTGCCCAAAGACCGCATTTTAAACGGTAACAAAAAAGATAACTTTTGGGAAATGGGAGATACCGGTCCATGCGGGCCCTGCTCGGAAGTACATGTTGATATTCGCTCGGAAGCGGAAAGAGCCAAAGTACCTGGACGCGATTTGGTAAATATGGACCACCCGCAGGTAATTGAAATATGGAACCTTGTTTTTATTCAGTTTAACCGCAAAGCAAACGGAAACCTGGAGAGTTTGCCAGCCAAGCATGTTGATACAGGAATGGGATTCGAGCGCTTGTGTATGGTTTTACAAGGAGTTCAGTCGAACTACGATACTGATGTGTTTCAAAATACCATTGCTGAAATTGGAAAACTTTCAGGCAAGAAATACGGCGAAAACGAAAAGGTAGACATTGCCATGCGTGTAATTGCCGACCACCTTCGTGCAGTTGCCTTTGCCATTGCCGATGGGCAGTTGCCATCGAATAATAAAGCAGGCTATGTAATCCGCCGTATTTTGCGCCGTGCCGTGCGTTATGGTTATACCTTTCTGGAGTTAAAAGATGCTTTTATTTTCCGATTGGTTGAGGTGTTAAAAGATACCATGGGAGAAGCTTTTCCGGAATTAGTAAGCCAGCAAACCTTAATTGAAAAAGTAATAAAAGAGGAGGAAGAGTCGTTTCTGCGTACCCTTTCAACCGGTATTAAACTGCTGGATGATATAATATCGAAAGCAAACAAAGAAGGCGCCAAACAAATTGCAGGAAAAGATGCATTTGTATTGTACGATACCTTTGGGTTTCCGCTTGATCTTACCGAGTTGATTGCTCGCGAAAATGGTTTAGGTGTTGACGAAAAAGGTTTTGCTGTTGAAATGCAGGCACAAAAAGATCGTTCGCGTAATGCCGCAGCACAGGAAACTGATGATTGGGTGGAATTGCGCAAAATTGAAAAAACCGAATTTTTAGGCTACGATAAACTGGAAGCCGAAATCAAAATTGCACGATACCGCAAAGTAACACAAAAGAAAAAAACGTTTTACCAGTTGGTGTTCGACCAAACGCCTTTTTATGGCGAATCTGGTGGCCAGGTTGGCGATACCGGATACATTGAATTTGATGGTGTAAAAACCTCGGTTTTCGATACCCAAAAAGAGAACAACCTAACTGTGCATTTGGTGAATGAGCTGCCAGCCAATGTAGAAGAAACATTTAATGCAGTTGTGAATACCAACCGCCGTGAAAGTATTGCCAATAACCATACTGCTACGCACTTGTTGCACGCTGCATTGCGCGAAGTATTGGGTACGCATGTTGAGCAAAAAGGCTCGCTTGTAAATGCCGATCATTTACGTTTCGACTTTTCGCATTTCCAGAAAATGAGCGATGAAGAAATTGCCGCAGTGGAGAAACTGGTTAATGAGAAGATACGCCAAAATGCCATGCAGGAAGAAAATCGCGAAATGCCGATTGACGAAGCAAAAGCATCGGGGGCAATGATGTTGTTTGGCGAAAAATATGGCGAGGCAGTTCGGGTAATTAAATTTGGCGAGTCGGTTGAGCTGTGCGGAGGTACGCACGTTAAAGCAACCGGGCAGATTGGCCTCTTAAAAATTGTTTCGGAAAGTGCCATTGCTGCCGGTGTTCGCCGTATTGAAGCCATAACTGCTGAACGGGCTGAGAAATACATTAACGATCAGTTAGCCCTGATTAACAGTATAAAAGAAACATTAAAAGGATCAAAAGATATTTTAGGAAGCGTTACTACACTACTTCAGCAAAATTCGGTTTTAAGCAAACAAATTGAGACTTTCCAACAAGAAAGTTTGAAGATTATTAAAGCCAACCTAAAAAGTAAAGTGCTAAAAGAAAACGGGGTAAATATTATTGCCGATAAAATTATGGTTGATAACGCCGGAATGGTAAAAGACCTTGCTTTTCAGTTAAAAGGCGAAGTAGAAGATTTGTTTTTAGTAATTGGTGCTGATGTTAACGGAAAACCGAATCTATCGGTAATGATTTCGGATAATATTGTTGCAGAAAAAGGCCTGAATGCCGGACAGATTGTTCGCGAAGCTGGAAAAGAAATTAAAGGCGGCGGCGGTGGCCAGCCTTTCTATGCAACCGCAGGAGGGAAAGATGTAAGCGGACTACAGGCTGCCATTGAAAAAGCACTGTCGTTTTTACAATAAATGGCCAGGCATTAAGAAAAGCACTTATAAAAGCAGCTTTTCGTTAAAACATATGTAGCCCGTTTGGTATGTTTAAAAATATACCGAACGGGCTTCTTCGTTTTATTTCTTTTTTTGATTTGTTCTAAATAAGACTTATTTTCAGCAGCTGAAATATGAACCTATAAGTTCAGTGCGACTTACAACTAAATAGTAAAAATGAAAAAGTTTTATTCTTTTATAACATCCGTTCCTTTTGCAGCATTTATTTTTCTGGCCCTGGCCTTTTCAATGGCCGTAGCCACTTTTATTGAAAGTAGTTATGGTACTCCAACAGCCCGTGCGCTGGTGTACAACACCCGTTGGTTCGAGCTGCTGTGGGGTTTGTTTGCCTTAAACTTGCTGAATAACCTTATTCGTTACCGGTTTTTTACCAGTAAACGGTTTACGCTTGGCTTGTTCCACATTTCGTTTTTGGTAATGATTTTAGGAGCAGCAATAACCCGGTATTTTAGTTTCGAAGGAGTAATGCATATTCGCGAAGGACAAAGTGCAAACTATATTCTTTCGTCTGACGATTATTTTTATGCCGCTTATAACGGTGAAGAAGCTGTATCTACCGTTCGTTTTTCGGAACTAACTCCAAAACAGTTTTCTACAAAATTTGATGTAAACGGGCAAGCAGTAAAAATAAAAACCATTGGTTTTATTGAAGATGCCGAGAAAAAGGCCATTCCTTCTGAAAGTGGCGAGCCGGTAATTGATTTTGTGTTTTCGGCGCCTGATGTGCAGGGTATGCAGTCTTTTTCTTTTCAAAAAGGAGAAGCACTGGATTATCCGGGATTTTCGGCCGGATTTGAAGTTGACGAAGAAAAAGTAGTGAACTTTTTTATAAAGGATGGTGCCCTGTTTATGACTTCGTTTGCGCAATTGGAAGAAACAACCATGGCCAGCCAGGAAACCGTTGCATTTACACCCGGAGATACCATTCCGGTAAAACCAATGTTCCTTTACGGTTTCAGTAACTTTCGTTTTCTTATTCGCAAATTTATGCCAAGCGCAACTTTTACAGCAGTAAAAAGCCAGGTTGAAACACGCGAAGATGCCGTTGTTGTGCAAATAACAGATGGTATACGTCAGCAAACGGTTCCTGTTTTTGGCCACTCGGGGCAATCGCCCGATACCATTCGTGTGCCTCTTGGTGACAATACTCTGAAACTTGCTTATGGAGCCTTGCCGCTTAAAGTGCCGTTCAGCATTCATTTAAAAGATTTTCAACTTGAGCGATATCCAGGCTCTAATTCGCCATCGTCGTTTGCCTCTGAGGTAGTTTTGGTTGATGAGGAACAGGGAATTAACGAAGATATCCGGATTTTTATGAACAATACGTTAAGTCACAGAGGGTACAAATTCTTCCAGTCGTCGTATGATACTGATGAGAGAGGAACGATACTTTCTGTAAATCATGATTTTTGGGGAACATGGATATCCTACCTGGGATACGCATTGCTGATAATTGGAGTTATTTTATCAATGGTTAATCCGAACTCCTATTTCCAGTTCCTTGCCAAAAAGTTAAAGGCCAGCTCGGTTAAAGCAATCGCTGTTTTTGTACTGCTTGGAGCCGGAGCCCTATCTGCATCGGCACAAAGTGGTGTGGGGGCCGGAATCCCCTCAATTGACAAGGCTGTTGTAAAAGAATTTAGCGAATTGTGGGTGCAGGGCGTTGATGGTAGAATCGAACCGGTGTCAACACTTTCCGGAGAAATTGTGCGCAAGGTAAGTCGTAAGTCAGGCTTATACGGCTTGTCGGCTGATGAGGTGGTGCTTAGCATGATGGCTTATCCCGAAATCTGGCGTTCAATGCCGGTTATTAAAGTTTCGAACAAAACTTTGGCCGCCACACTCGGGGCTCAAAATAAATACATTACGGTTGAGTCGTTGTTTGACGAGCAGGGAAACTATAAAATATCAGATGCCGTAAGGGCTGCCTACGCGAAAGCCCCGGGTATGCGAAACCGTGTTGAGAAGGAATATATTTATGTCGATGAGCGGGTAAATATTTGTTTTATGGTTTTTCAGGGCTCCCTGTTCCATCTCTTTCCGCGCGAAAGGGTAGAAGATACCTGGTATGCTCCCGGAAATACGGCTGCAGAATATTCCGATGGTGATTCAATTTTTATAAAAAGTGGATTTCAGCTATTGTTGCAATCCATTGCCGAAAACAATAGTCCCGATGCTGTTCAGGTTTTAAAGGCCGTTGAAAACTTTCAGGTAAAATACGGAGCAAATTTGTTACCCGGTGATACCAAAAAGAATATGGAGATTCTTTTTAATAAAGTCAATCCGTTTAAACGAATTTTCCCATTTTATCTGCTTTTTGGCTTTTTGTTATTGTGCGTACTTTTTGTAAACATTTTTAGGCAAAAACCATTGCCTGGACTGCTGAAAGTCTCCTCTTTTGGCCTGATTATTTTACTCTTTCTAGTGCATACAGCAGGTTTGGTACTTCGGTGGTACATTTCGGGGCACGCCCCGTGGAGTAATGGCTACGAGTCGGTTGTTTATGTGGCCTGGGCATCAATGTTGGCCGGTATTATTTTTGGGCGCAAATACCCAATGGTGGTCGGAACTGCTGCATTTTTATCGGGTATTGCCCTTTTTGTAGCGCATCTTAGCTGGATGAATCCTGAGGTTACGAACCTGGTTCCTGTGCTTAAATCGTATTGGTTAACCATTCACGTAGCAATTATTACTGCCAGTTATGGTTTTATTGGCTTAAGTATGTTTTTAGGCGTGTTGGTAATGATTTTAATCGTGATGCGGAACAACAGTAACGAAGTTAAAGTGAATGGATTTATCGAACAGTTAACGACCATTAACGAAATGTCAGCTACCGTGGGGTTGTATTTTCTTACTATCGGCACTTTTCTTGGTGGAGTTTGGGCGAACGAAAGCTGGGGGCGCTACTGGGGCTGGGACCCAAAAGAAACCTGGGCGCTGATTACCGTTGTAATATATTCGTTTATTGTGCACATGCGCCTTATTCCATCGTTAAAAGGAATATTCAATTATAACTTCGCATCAATTATCGGTTTTGCCTCAGTTTTAATGACCTATTTTGGCGTGAACTATTACCTCACAGGTTTGCATTCATACGGGAAAGGTGTTGCCGACGGAGTAAATCCAGCCGTTCCTGCATCAATTTTGGTTTTGGCCGGATTAATCATCTGGGCCTATATAAAAGACAATAAATACCAGCAACAATTAGTTAAAACACCGGCAAATGAGGAGGAGTTGTAAGTGTTAAATTTTAGAACAATCTGCTCGGAAAGTCGATGGCGTGGTTTTTAATGTTTTGTTTTTCAGATATTTAATATTATTTAGAATGCGTATAAATAGTTTGAGCTGAAAAAACCCCTTATTCCTTTATAAATCAACCAACAACAAAAGCCTTATATTTCGAAGTTTTTAAAATTGAAATATGGGACAGACAGTTACACGTAACTTTGATGTATTGGAATATGCATTGAAGGAATTCCCCCGTGAAGATGCCATTGCCGGAAAAAAGGATGGAAAATGGTATACTTATTCAACCAAAGAATATTACAAAAAAGCGCACCAGCTGGCCATGGGGCTAATGGCTATGGGGTTAAAACGAGGCGACAAAGTTGCAACGGTTACCACCAACAGGCCCGAGTGGAGCATTGCCGACATGGGACTTGCAATGGGTGGTTTTGTACATGTGCCAATTTATCCAACGCTTGGCGACGATGAATATAAATATATTCTCAACCATGCAGAGGTAAAAATTATCATTGCCGGCGATAAAAAGCTGTTTCAAAGTATGAATCCACTGGCCAATATGATTCGTGGTGTTATAGCGGTTTATACTTTTGAGGACGTTGACGGTGCAAAAAATTACGAAGAAATTCTATCGCTTGGAGAGGCTAATAAGGATAAATTTGAGGAAGAACTTGCAGCCACAAAAAACGACATTAAGCCCAAAGATTTGGCTACACTGATATATACCTCGGGAACCACAGGTGTGCCAAAAGGAGTGATGTTGAGCCACGAGAACCTGGTTTCTAACTTTGTTGCCCATATTAAGTTGCACAACTTGGGAAAAGAGCATAAAGCTCTTAGTTTTCTGCCGCTATGCCATGTTTACGAACGTAGCATGAATTACCACTTTCAGTTAAAAGGAATGGGAGTTTATTATGTTGGTAACCTGGCACAAATTGTTTCTTCAATAAAAGAGATAAAACCGCACATGTTTAATTCGGTTCCGAGGTTACTCGAAAAAGTATACGATGGTTTTGTGGCAAAAGGAAAAGAACTTTCCGGAGTGAAGAAGAAATTGTATTTCTGGGCCCTTCGTTTAACGCATCATTTTGAGTACAATAAAAAGTTTGGACCGCTAATGCGAATGAAAATAGCCCTGGCTGATAAGCTGATTTATTCGAAGTGGAGAGCTGCCCTGGGCGGAAATATAACTTATATTGTTTCGGGGGGAGCTGCCTTACAGCCGCAAATTGCCCGGGTGTTAGGTATGGCCAAATTAACTACGCTTGAAGGTTACGGCTTAACCGAAACATCGCCGGTTATTGCGGTAAATAATCCGCTGAAAAACGAAATGATGATTGGAACTGTTGGACCAATTCTGGAAGGTTATGATGTTAAATTTGCTGCCGATGGCGAGATTCTGTGCAAAGGCCCGGGTGTTATGATAGGCTACTACAAAGCACCGGAGCTAACTGAAGAGGTTATTGATAGAAATGGTTGGTTTCATACCGGAGATATTGGCGTTTTGGTTGACGATAAATACCTGAAAATTACCGATAGGAAAAAAGAGATATTTAAACTCTCGGGAGGAAAATATATTGCACCTCAAATGATTGAAAATAAGCTAAAAACCTCGGAGTTGATTGAGCAGGTGATGGTTATTGGTGCCAACGAGAAATTTGCCAGTGCTATTATCTCGCCTTGTTTCCCGATATTACACGATTGGGCCGGCGAACGCAAATTACATTACGAGAACAACGAAGAGCTGATTCAATTGCCCGAAGTAATTAACAAGCTACAGAAAGAAGTAGCCAAAGTGAATAAAACACTCGGATCGCACGAACAAATTAGCAGAATAAGACTGGTTTACGAAGAGTGGACCCCGGCTTCTGGTGAACTTTCGCCAACACTTAAGCTGAGGCGGAATGCAGTGTCCGTAAAGTACCAGCATTTAATTAACGATATCTACTCGGTAGGGGCATCAAAATAGCCTGAAAATATAAGTGCGAAAGCACAAGCTGAACCAAACTTATAAAAGGTTGCAATTTTTTTTTGCAGCCTTTTTTTTTGTGCTTTCCGCTACAAAATCCCCTGGCTTAAAATAAAGCCCGGTCCCATGGAATTGCAGCCAGTATTAATAAAAGAGCAATGGAGTAAAAAATGGTGGCCGGTTTATATTTTTTCCAGGCAACCGCTTTTTTCTTCGATTTTCTTCTGCCGATATGAACCAGTATCAAAGCAATAAACATCATTAAAAAGTGTTCAACAAGGTAAAACCTCAGGTCGCTGTTTTTCATCGCTGCGCCAAAATCGGCAAAGGCAGCTTTGGTAATCGGGCTCACAAAAGCATAAAGCACGAGGCCAAGTAAAAACTGAATGTCCATAAAAATAACCAGAATCAGCCCAACCAGGTTGTCAGCTTTATTCCAACTGCGCTTGCTTGCCCATCCTGAAATGGCCAAAAAAACAGCAAATACTAAAAATATTAAAACCAGCCATCGAAAGCCGTTGTGTGCATGTAATAGTCCTGGATACATAATTTATTTATTTTTTGAATTGTAACACCCGATATGCATTTTGGTTGAGTATTTCGGCTAAAAACAAAGTACTTTGTTTTTAACCATAAAAGGCACTCTTGTAAACATAGGTATTTTTCTATCTTTGATTAGCCCGAAAATAACCTAAAAAATTAAAAAAATGGTTTCGAAATTGGTACTCGTAATGTTTGTTCCTGTTTTTGTTTGCTCGTGTGTTTCCATCCAAAAAGATACCTCGCTGGCTAAAATGAAGGTACTGATTGATACTGATGCCAATAACGAGCTGGATGATCAACACGCCCTGGCTTACGCATTTTTAAATGATGCTGTTTTTGATGTTATTGGCGTTACGGTAAATAATACCCGCAATGGTTACGGAATTCAGGGGCAATACGACGAAGCCGAACGGATTATAAAACTGTTTAATAAAGAAGGGCAGGTACCTTTGTTTATGGGGGCAGATAAAAGCTATGCAGAAATTGCCCCATACATTTCAGAAAATGGATTTGACGGACAGCCGGCAGTTGATTTTATTATTGCAGAAGCCTTGAAAATGCAAGATGAAAAATTAGTGCTAGCGCCGGTGGGAAAACTCACCAATATTGCCCTGGCTATTTTAAAAGAACCGCGCATTATTGATAAAGTGCGTGTGGTTTGGCTGGGGGGCAATTATCCCGACCCCGGAGAATATAACCTGGATAACGATACAACAGCAGTAAATCCGGTTGTTGAATCGGGTGTGGATTTTGAGATGGTTACGGTGCGCTACGGAGCTCCGTCGGGTACTTCGGCAGTTGCTGTTGTGCCCGACGAAATTGAGCAACATATGCGGGGAAAAGGCCCGGTGTCCGACAACACCATTATTGGCAGGCATGGCGGCGAATTTAACCGCTTTGGCGATTATTCGGCCAATCTTTTTGCCGAAGCAGAAATGTATGGCAACCCGCCATCGCGCGCCTTATTTGATATGGTTGTACTTGCCGTTTTGAAAAACGAAAGCTGGGGCGAAAAAGTTGAAATACCAGCGCCAAAACTGCTTGGTAACAGCTGGGTGGATGTGCCCGGCAATCCCAACAAAATTATTTACTGGCAAAATTTTAATAGGGATGCCATTGTACACGACCTTTTTGAACTGATGCAAAAAACCACTCCAAAGCAATAATAAAATACCCGATGCAGGAAATTAAAAAGCAACTGGAGGTTTTACTCGTTAATTATTTCAGAAAGTGCTACCCCAATTTCCCTAAGGGGCGGCTTGCGGCTTCGGAGTCGCCCGACTTTTTAGTTAAATTAAAAAACAAACAGCGCATCGGAATCGAGCTTACACGTTTGAACCCGGCAAATGCGGTAGAAATTTCAGCTGCAGATAAAGCTAAAAACACTTTCCACGAAGAACTGGTAGATTCCATGCGCGAACATTTTGAATTCGGGAACGACCGAAAACTGTTTGTCAAGTTTTTATTCAATCAGCATAATGGAATTAATCCGGCAAGCGAATTGGTGATACGTTCCCAAACCGTTTCACTTATCCGTTCAGCAATTGAAAACAGGGGAAGGCAACCCTTTTTTAATCAAACTTTAAACGGCGGTTATTTACCTCAGGGGATTAAGCAAATTATGATAGCCGGCCATTCAGGACTTGAAGCGTCGGTATGGGAACGATCAAATAATCTGGGAATTTCAACTAATGTGGTTGACGATATTAGAAAGGCCATTGCAAAAAAAGATGAAAAATTGCGTTTGTATCAAAAGCAAAAACTCGATGAATACTGGTTGCTTATTACTACCGATTGTTTACGGGCCGATAAAAATATAAACCTGTTAAATAAAATTCAGCGCGAAGAATTTAGTTCGCTCTTTCATAAGGTATTCCTGTTTGATTTAATGCGCGCCCGTGTTTTGGAACTCGTTTGAAAACGGATGCCGGGAATTGTTGGTGTGCTGTTTATTTGTTGAAACCGTTTAGGCTAAGCATTAGCTTACTGTTTTACATCCATTTTTGTTGGGCTGTTTCGGTATGGTATAGCAAATAGTTCTGCATCTGCTTTGCCAGCGATTCGCTGATGTATGGAATACTGATACTTCCTGCAGCATTCATGATTTCCAGCGAGGCAAGCGACCGGCGTTTCTGAAAAAACGATTGTTTGAACCGCACTGCCTGCACCTTAAACAGTTCCATTTGATTCCATTTTTGTCCAACGGCACCCGACGACACCCGAATTTGTGTAGTACTGATTTGAAAGTACCTTTTTCTGAAAAGCAGGTAACAATAAAAGCCTGAAACAGCCAGCCATAAAACAGCGGAAACCCAAAAAAACCAGAAACTAAACAAAAACGGGGCAGCACCAATAACCGGCAAAATACCCGAAAAAAACCAGCCCACTCTAAAATAATGAATATGCGAAAAAAAGCGGTGTTGCGCATCCAGTTCATCCGGTCCAAATAAATCGTTCTTTAACAAATCAAGTTGTGTTTGTAAACAGCCGGGTGCATCAACCAGCTGGTTTTTGCGGTTTTGCATACTAACAGCCTGTTTAAAAGCAATATGGTAAATGCCAAAGTATTTTTTTATGGGGTTGGTGGCCCAGCTAAACTCCTGAATTTTTGCATGCGGAACAAGCACATTTCGTTTATTAACCAGGCCGGCCATAATCTGGTAGGCTTGTTCTGATTTTACCAGCCTGAAATCGTAATATTTATAGACCGTTTTTACCAGCGAAAACAGAAAAGAAACCACTGCAAAAAATAAGATGAGAAAAAGAATTAGTGCCCAGCCTGAATTGGAAACAAAGTTCATAAATTCGTTGGAATATTCGTCTGCTTTTTCCTGAAACACTTCTTGTACCTGGTTAAATAGCTGCGAACCAAAAGCCAAAATAATAAGTGCCGTACGAATATGATTTTCACTAATCCCTATTTTTAGCAAGTCGATAGGTTCAAGTTTTAAAATCACGCTTTCAATGGGTTTGGTCGCAGATGCTTCTGAAGTATTTGCTTCTGTTTCTTCGGTGGTTTTTGTCTTAAGTAAGGCGCTTAATGCTTTGGCGTAAGGTGCTTCAAGGGCATGTATTTTTAGCTCTTTTCCTGCCGTTCCTGCTGTGTCAATTTCAAGGGCCACAACATCAAGAGCCTGCTGAAGCAGGTTTTGTTTGGTGTTTATGCTCTGGATTCTTTCCAGAGGAATGGATAAAACCTGTTTTCTTAAATAACCTTTTTTTAGTACAAATTCATCATCTTTCACATAGAAATAAAAGTTTAAATAATAAAGCAAGGTATGAATTACAAGCAATATGAAAATAGCTGCCAGAGCCGGTAAGATGATTGCTTTATGCTGCAACAGGTTATTTTGCAAAATTACCACAACAAGCACTGCCCAGAACATGCGCGCCAGCGAGCGTATGCCTTGAATAAAAATTATGACCAAACCTTTAATTGATTGCCTGCTTGGAACTGAAAGGTCTGGCTTATTCATGCTTGCTAATTTTTTCAGAAAGAAAATCTTTGAGCTGCTGTGCCTGATTTTTTGGTAACCCCGGAATGGAAAGATCGCTGGAATTGCCACCGGCAGTAAAAAGTTTTAAGGTTGAAATTTTATAGGCTTTGGCTAAAACCCCCTGGGTAACCTCAACATGTTGGATACGGTTAAAAGGCACCGATGTTTCTTTATAAAAAAGTATACCTTTTTTAAAAGAAATGTCATTCTCGCGCACCAGGTAACCTTTTCGCGGAAATCCAAGCAGGGTAATGCCAATAGAAAAGGCAAGCCATAAAACAATAAATGCTGATACAGCAATTTTTACAGGTATTCCGGGTGTAGCCTCGGAAAGGATTAGAAAGGCAATACAGCCCCCAAAAGCAATTAGAAAAACGAGAACCAACCGGATTACAATAATCGAAAGGTATTTTTTATCGAGCCTGTTGAACTGTTCGGAGTCAAGTGTTGGCAGGTTCTCTGGTAAAATTACAGCATTTGTAAAGTTGTGCATAGCTTTTAATTAAAAGAATTAAAACTAAAGCTAAAAATATGTAATTAATCGATACCTTGTGTACTGGCAATTTTTTAGTTTTAAACCAATATTAAATTGAGTTATAGAATAATGTTTAAGACCCTGTTTTTATTTGCCTGTTTGCTATGTGCGCTGCAATCGTGCAAGTTGCCAAAGCAAGATCAAATTTCGCTTGCAGTAATCCCATTGCCCATTTCTTGCGAGGCAAGTTTGCGTGGACTTTATGTGGTTAACGAAGAGGTGGTTTGGGCCAGTGGATCCGCCGGAACAGTTTTGTTATCAACGGATGGAGGAACCCAGTGGAAAGACGTATCAATACCACAGGCTGAAATAAACGATTTCAGAAGCATACATGCCTGGGATGAAAAAGGAGCCATCGTATTTGGCGTTGCCGGGCCTGATTTTGCTTACAAAACACTTGATGGGGGCAACACCTGGAATGTGGTTTACAGCGATACAACAGGTGGCTTGTTTTTTAATTCGGTAAAATTTGGCGATAAACAAAATGGTTTGGCAGTAAGCGACCCGGAGGATAGTACATTTTTTGTGCTAAAAACAAACGATGGTGGCAACACCTGGCAAAGGGTTAAAAACTTGCCGGCAGTTGCGAATGGCGAAGCCAATTTTGCCGCCTCAAATACTTGTATTGAATACTTGCCATCGGGGAACGTCTGGATTGCAAGCGGCGGGAAAGCTGCCCGGGTATTTTATTCCGATGATTTTGGACAAACCTGGGAAGTAGCCAAAACACCTATGGTTAGAGGACTTTCGACATCAGGGATATTTTCAATAACCTTTAAAAATGAGCATGAAGGAATAATTGTTGGCGGGATTTACGATCAGCCTGAATTAAATACAAATATTGCTGCTTATACTGTTAATGGCGGAAAAAGCTGGCTGCCCGCAGTAAAAATGCCACAACAATACAGATCGTGCGTTCAGTTTATAAACTCGGAAGAGAGCAACGTCGCATTTGCCATTGGAAAAACCGGTTGCGATATTTCGTTTGATGGTGGAATAAACTGGCAGTATCTGGATAATGCCGGTTATTACACCTACCGCAGTGTGCCCGGAAAATGGCAAGGGTTTGCTGCCGGTGCCAACGGAAATATCGTCCGCATAAACTTCAATTAGTTTGACCTGATTTAAGGTAAATAAGCAGCAGACTACCTTTTTATTTTTTTACAAATTTATAGGCAACCACGCGGTTGTTAAAAAAGGTAGGAACATATAAAATCTGGTCATCCACACAAAAATCAATATCGGCAGCATTAATTTCATCCGATAGCGTGTTTAAAAGTTCTACCTGCTGCCCATCTTCTGTAAGCAAATTTATGGCTCCCTTCCAGTTGCTCAAGATATAACTTCCATCGCCAACCGGTGCAATTCCATCGCCATGGCCCATATTTTCTGCAAGTATTTTTGCTTCCATCGTCGACCATGGAATTTCGTAGAAAATACTGCTATTGCTGGTTAACAACAACATCCGTTCTTTTTCCCAAAATAAACCGTTAAACCGTTCACCTTCTTTTCCGGTAAAAATGGGGGTTAGCTGCTTGTCGTTTAGTTTATAAATGGTAACCGACCCCGAGCCAGATACATATACACTTCCGTCATTGGCTGTGGTAATGTCATTTAGGTCAGGTTTTCCATCCAGTTCAATTTTCTGAATAATCTCACCTGTTTCGATATTGGCCTCAACCAGTGCATTAACATCGGCAATAAAAAGCGAGTTTCCACTAATTCCCATTCCTTTTGGAGCGTTAAGTCCAACAATCCATTTCAGGTCGATAATATTTCCGTCTTTATCCATTTTTGAGATAAACCCGTTTCCATCAAGCTCCCATGGATTTTCGTTAACATTCGAAACATAAAGGATGTTACGTTGGCGATCGAGCAATACTGATTCAGGTGTGCGAACCAGGGTGTCCGACTCCCACAGTTTTTCAAGATGATAACTCATTGGGGCCTGTTGGGTATTGGCACTTTTTTTCTTTGTTCCGGTTGAACAGGCAAACAGGGCAAGTGCGAAGATAAAAAGGAGAGCGTTTTTCATATTATTTTCTTATTTGTTTTCAATAGGTTCCGGGTGAATAGTGGTTATAAACCCAAATTCATTTTTAATAATTTTTTCGATGCGGGTACAAATCTCGTGTGTTTCGTATAACGACATTTCGGGGGGGAGTTTTATGTGACAGCTCATTTCGGTATGGTTGCCATAGTGATGCAGGTGAATGTGGTGCAAATTCAGCTGGTGTTTACAGTTTGCCTGCACTGTTTCGTGGATGGTTTTTAACAGTTCATCCGAAGGGCTTTCGCCCAGCAGGGCTTTAGTCTCTTTTGAAAGGATTTCGAAACTGGCCCAGCCAATCATTAAGGCAACAATAAAACCCAGCACGGCATCGGTCCACCAAAAATACTTGCCAACCAGCAAGCCTATCAAAATAATTACCGACGAAAGGGCATCGGTGCGGTGGTGCCAGCCATCGGCTTTAAGGATCGAAGAATTTGTTTTTCGATAGCCCCAAAAAGCATATTGTGCCAGAAGTTCTTTCACTACAATTGAAATTAGGGTAACTACCCAGGCAATGGTACCAAAAACAGTTTGCTCGCGGGTGCCCAGTTTATCAACCGATTTCATAATAAAATCGAAAGCAACAATGGCCAGCAGCACGCCAATTATTACTGCCGCAATGTGCTCGGCACGCCCATGCCCAAAGGGATGGTCGTCGTCGGCAGGTTTGCTCGATATTTTGCCGCCTATTAAAACAATTACCGATGAAACCGAGTCGGTTAAGGTGTGCCAGGCATCGGCAATTAGCGCCACCGATCCGGTAACAATACCGGCCCAGTATTTTAAGCCAAAAAGAATAGTGTTGGCAAAAATCGATATCCAACCCTCGCGAAATATGTACTTGTTGTTTTGCATGCGGTTTACATTGCCGTATTAAAAGTAGTTAAAACAGCCTAAAAATGGAAAGGTTTAGCCAAGAACCGCTTTTTAAATATGGATTACAGTTATCGCATAGGCAGTTAAAAGACGATTTTCAATATTAACCAACGAGATAAAAGTTAAACTTTATCCCATCTGTCTCAAATTGGGAAAAAGAAGCAAAATAATAAAAAGAGAAAAGGGTCTTAAAGGAATTATATTTATATTGTATACGAAATGTGTTAGCAGAGAATTACATTTTATCAAACACAAATAATTTAAAAATCACATTTATGAGAAATTTTACTCCTACAATGCTGTTAGTAATGTTCAGCTTATTCGTTTTTTCAGCTAAAGCCCAAATTTCGGTTACTGCTTCAGATTTTGAAGAAGGTTTAGTGCTTGGATCAAAAGTTACTACCTATTTAGACACCACAACTCTTTCGGTGGATGTGGGTAATCCGGGTGAAAACACCTGGGACTTCTCGCAGTTGCAAACTGACTACACTTTTGAAACCGAAAGTAAAGATGTTGCCAGTTCTGATTATGCAGCATCTTTCCCCGGAGCAGAATATGCTTCGTTTTACAGTGGGGTGTTTGAAGGGACCCCCTCGAGTACATGGGTTTATAACTCGGTTGGCGATGACTTTATCAGTCATGGAACAGGAACAGTTGCACAATCTGTGTCAGGTAATATTGAAACAATAATTACATTCGACCCTGCGTGGGTGCAGTACAAATTGCCTTTGCAATATGGCGATACACAGTCGCACACACGTACTCAAACTTTAGATATTACCACCACAGTGCCCTTAGTTGGGAATATAAAACAAACTATTACGCAAGAAGTAACAGTTGATAAGCATGTAGATGCCTATGGGAAAATTACATTTCCAGGAGGAAAACAACTTAATGCTTTACGGATTATGGAAGTGACAACATTTGTTACTGATGGGGTAACTACACGTTCAAAAGTGATTCTATTTCTTACAAAAACGGGTGAATTAGTATCGGTAACTCCAAAAGATACCACCAGCCTAAATGGTTCGATAGAAATAGATAATGTCAGTTGGACATCGGGAAGAGGCGAAACAGTTACCGCCACAGCTCCCACGTCACCATCGGCAGTACAGTCAGCAATTACAGCCAGCCAGGTAATGTTAAGCTGGACTGATAACTCAGACAACGAAGATGGATTTTACATTGAAAGAAGGGTGGTAGACTCGCTGAAAAGCAGCTTCGATGAAGATTTTATACGCATCGATAGTACAGGAGCCAATGTAAGCAGTTATACCGACCTTACCGTTATGGCCGGTTACAGTTACGAGTACCGAATTGTGGCCTATAACGGCGAAGGCGTTTCAGCGGCCAGTGCTGTAATTGCAGTAACTATTCCGCAGCAACTGAGCGGCGGGCCACAAAACCTGAGTGTAAGTATTGTTGATGCCACAATGCAGTTGAGCTGGAGCGATAATTCGGAACATGAAGAGGGTTTTTACATTGAACGTGCTGAAGATGGAGGTAGTTATACCATTCTTGATTCAGTAGCTGCAGAAACGGAAGGCTATACGGATGTAAGTGTAGTAGCAGGAGTAGAATACAGCTACCGTATACAGGCTTATCTTAATGATGACAAGTCGGATTACAGCAATACGGCCAGTGCCCGAATTGTTCCAACAGCGGTTTTCGATGTGGAAACAAGCCATGCAGCCTGGACAGTTCAGCAAAATTATCCCAACCCATTTAAAAATAAAACGTTTGTAACCATTCAAATGTCAGAGCCAGATGATATTACTGTAGTTTTGTTTGACTCAAGCGGAAAGCTGGTAAAGGAAGTGCAACGTTCGTTTCTAGAAGAAGGAAGCCATCAGGTGCAGATTGATGGAACCTCGTTAAACGGAGGTAGCTATTTCTTAAAAGTTAGTGGAAGAGCACATGCCGAATCAATTCGGATGCTTTTAGTTAAATAGATAATTCTCGGAAATACAAATCGACTATTTTGATAGAACGGTTTGTATTTCCGGTTTATTCCCATCTCCAATCGCAGCTTTTATTTGAACATACGGTACCGGATAATAGATTAACGGTTTACGAGCAATTTCCATAGGGCGAAATCTACAAGCTGGCACTGATTTTTATCCGTTGCCAGTTGGTACAATCTATTGGTAATTAAACCTCGGTCTACCTTCTTGTAGCGGTTAGTTGTGGAACCTGAAAATGTAGAATAGAATGCATAAAGTTGAACCTGGGTAGTGCTTTAAAACGCCAAACGATTATCTTTAAAATACTTTTGGTTTATACTACCAGACTTTAACGAGCCGGTAAAATGAAAAAAAGATCACTTTACATCAAAAAAATAAGTAGCCAGGCTGAAAAGATTTTATGGATTACTTTGTTTTGGACCATCATTTCAACACTTCAGTTTTTCTCTAGCTATTCTACACTAATCCAGTTAGACCTTGATATATCGGGACTAAGCCCGACCGCATTTTTGTACGGAAGTTTAATTACCGGGCTTACAGCAGGATTGATTGGTGGTAGCAGTATTGTATTTTTTTGGTCAAAATGGCTTCGGACTAAATCTTATGCTTGGTCATTACTTAGCATTTTGTGTTCGTACAGTTTGGTATATTTTGTTGTGGCTTTAACAACAACCATGTACTTTAAGGCCACTCAATTAAACATAGCGTTTAATCATCCTGATACATGGGAGGCTGTCTGGAATTCCAATTCGGTGCTTACCGTTGTTCAAAACTACTTGTTCTGGCTATTGATTGTAATTATTTCATTAATTGGCTTGTTGGTTAACGATAAATATGGGCCAGGTGTATTTAAATCTTTTATCCTGGGGAAGTATTTCCAACCGAAACGTGAAGAACGTATTTTTATGTTTTTAGATATTCGGGGTTCTACTACCATTGCAGAGCAACTTGGTGAAGGTAAGTATTTCAATTTTTTGAAAGATGTCATTCGGGATGTTACTCCTAAAATTCTGGATTCGAAAGGAGAAATTTATCAGTATGTTGGCGATGAGATTGTAATAAGTTGGAAGCAAAATACAGGAATTGAAAATGCAAATTGTCTTCAGTGTTTTTTTGATATTAAGAAGACTTTATTGGAGCGGGCAGGCTATTATCGTGAGCGTTATAAAGGCCTTACTCCGGAGTTTAAGGCAGGTCTTCATTATGGCTTTGTAATGGTTGGCGAGATAGGCATTGTAAAGCGTGAAATTGCCTATTCGGGCGATGTATTAAATACTGCAGCACGTATTCAGTCAAAATGCAATGAAATGGGAGTGGATATCCTTGTTTCCAAATTTCTTTTGAATAAAATGGGTGAGCTGCCTAAACAATTTGCTTCTAAAGCTATGGGCGAAATAAAATTACGAGGGAAGCAGCATGCCTTAGCGCTCTACACAGTATAAGTCCGTACGTACGGTTTTAAGCACTTCACTTCTCCTGTTTGGTATGCATTTAAATGCCAATCAACCAATTATTGTAAAAAACATAACTTAACATACGCGTACATTTTTGCAACATATATTGCAAAAACCTCTTATTCTTATCAAATTGATAGTAAATGTTTTCTGAAAACTATAATTAATCTATTTTTGTCCGCATTTACTAAAAATCTATAACCAAATCCTTTTTACAGACGGGATTTACTTTTAAGATATGCAGACAGGAGTTGAGGTTGCAACAATGCAAATGATGAATGGTAACGAGGCCGTTGCCAGAGGAGCCTTTGAGGCGGGTGTAAAAATTGCTTCGGGATTCCCGGGAACACCTTCTACCGAGGTAATGGACTATACCCACTATAATCACCCGGAAATTTATTGCGAATGGTCGACCAACGAGAAGGTTGCTCTAGAAGTAGCCATAGGTGCCTCGTTTGCAGGTTACCGAAGTATGGCCATAATGAAAACCGTTGGTTTACATGTAGCCGCCGATGCTTTAGGTGGTGCTGCGGGTAGCCAGGTGAACGGTGGTTTGGTACTGGTGGTTGGAGATGATGTTGGTCGTATTGCAGGTGATGATTATAACGATTGCCGTCATTACGGAAACATGTTCAACATTCCGGTATTGGAGCCGGGCGATAGCCAGGAAGCCAAGGACCTAATGGTAAAGGCTTTCGAAATTAGTGAGGAATACAGCACTCCGGTTATTCTTAAAATTACTTCGGTAATTTGTAAAACCAATAGCAAGGTGGTATTCGACGATAATGACACGTACGAAGCAAAATGCCGCGAAAAGTATCCGATTAGTTTTAGTAAGGTGATAATGACCACCATTATGACTAAGGCCAAAGGCTCTGAGCACCCGAAGTTAACCAAATGTTTTAGCGACTTTACGGCACATATGAAGCGTTTGGCTGCCGACAGTAACGACTTTGCCATCAACCGACTGGAACTGAACGATAAAAAGATTGGGATTATTACTGCGGGTACGCCTTATTTCTATGTAAAAGAAGTATTGCCCGAAGCCTCGGTGTTAAAATTGGGGATGGTTCATCCGCTGCCTGAAAAACAGATAAAAGAACTGGCCGCACACGTTGATAAGCTATACGTGATTGAAGATGGGCACGACATAATGGAACGCAACATCAAAGATCTGGGTGTTTCGGTAACTGGAAAAGAATTGTTCCCAAAATTCCCCGAGATGATGCGTTTTACACCTGACATTATTGAGGAAAAGTTGGTGCCAGGCGCGACAAAACGAGTACCTCAGGAGGGTGTGCCTTTCCGTCTTCCGGTGGCCTGTGCTGGCTGTTCGCATACTTTTATTTCGCGTGTATTAAAGAAGAACAAAATTAAGGCAGCTGCCGATGTTACCTGTGGACTTATCGGTTGTTTCCCACATATGGAGTCGTATGCCTTGCAAAAGTGTATGGGCTCAAGTATTTCACTGGCGCACGGTTACAACAAGGCCAAAGATGATGGGAATAAATTTGTGGCCATGATTGGTGACGGTGGTTTTTGGGCAACCGGAATTAACGGGTTGATGAACCTGATTTTTAACGACAGCCAATCAACCGTGATTATAGTTGACAATAGCTGCCTGGCCATGACCGGTGGACAAAATGTAGCATCGAGCGAATTTGGCTTTAACTACAAACCCGAGAACCAACTCGACATTGCAAAAGTATGCGAGGCGATTGGTGTAAAAGACATTGTAACAGTAGATGCCTACGAATTTGAAGAATTGGAAAGCTCTATACTAAACGCGGTAAACGCAAAAACAAATTCAGTAGTTATTGTTAAAAAGCCATGTGTTACCAAATTTAAACTACCCAAAAACGAAACGTACTACATCGACCAGGATGAATGTACTAAATGTAGAAAGTGCGTAGGTATTGGTTGTTTGGCTATAGAAAGTAAAGGACAAAACGGATTAACAGAAATAGTAATTAACCAGGATATTTGTACGGGTTGCGGATTATGCTCAACAGCCTGCAAATTCGACGCTATAAAAAATTAAAAATGCAAGACAAAGGAAAAAACATCATCATTGCCGGTGTAGGAGGACAAGGAATTCTTCTATTTAGCAACCTTTTAAGCAAGTATTATTTGAAAAAAGGATACGAGTTAAAAATATCAGATGTGATTGGCCTGGGACAACGCGGTGGTGGTGTCGAAAGCCATTTTCGTTATTCTACTCAACCCGTGTTGTCGCCCTTTATTAAGGCCGGAGATGTAGATTACGTGATTTCTTTTGAGCAAACCGAAACACTTCGTCATTTGCATGCATTAAAAGAAGATGGTATTTTATTAACCAGCACCTACGAGTTAACACCAACCAGTGTTAACATGCGTCTGCAAAAAGATTTACCCGATTCAAAAACCGAGATGATAAAAAGCTCGAACAAGCAAAAATTTATCATTAACCCCGATGAGCACACCTGTGTGAATTTTAACATCAACAAAATGATGAATGTGTTTATGCTGGGTTACTACGCCGAGCTAAGAGGCTACGCACATGACGAAATGATTCAGATTGTAGAGGAGAATGTTCCTGCAAAATTTGTTGAAGGCAATATAAAAGCCTACGAAATGGGTGCAAAGATTGCCCAGGAGGAACTTATGACTGTGGAGTCGGTAGCCATACGTTGTTAGGCTTTTCTGAAACTAGAAAAAAACAATGGCATGCAAATACCTGAAGGTGTACTATTGCTTGATAGTTTAGGCGATTTAATAGCGGGCAATACTTCGCCAATTCTTGTTTGCGGATCGCATTGCGGTGGCAATAGCAATTTAGCCAAACATGTAAAAAACTGTGGGGTAAAAGCTGTATTTCTGAACAACGCGGGAATCGGGAAAAACGAGGCTGGCATTAGAGGTCTTTTGTATTACGAAGCTGAAAGTATTTTGGCTTGTGCCGTAGATAATTACAGCGCCGAGATTGGCATATCACACGATACCTGGGAAAGCGGAACTATTAGTCACCTTACCCCGCAAGCTGAAGCAGTCGGCATACAAAAGGGCGATACTGTACATGAAGCCGTTGCCAAAATATGTCATCTTGCCAAAATCTCCTCACCCAATCCTGAAAGTTTAGCTACTGAATCGCCTAAGCTCAAAGAAGAAAATGGGAGCAAAAATGAGCTAAAGCAACAACAACAAATTCAGGTTGATGGAGTAGCCGTTACCGTTGCCGATAGCATTACTTTCCTAAATAAAAGCAACTACGGAGATATTGTTGTGTGTGGCTCGCACGGTGGATTAAGTGCAGGAGAATATGCTCAGAAATACAAGGTAAAAGCAGTGTTTTTTAACGATGCCGGAATTGGTAAAAACAATGCAGGAATAAAGAGTCTCCTGGTGTTAAATAGTAACGGAATTTTAGCCTGCACCGTTGACTGTATGAGTGCCGAGATTTTTGACGGAGAGGATGTATTGGAGAATGGCAGAATATCGGTTTGTAATGAATTGGCCAAAAACCGAAACATCAGAGAAAAGATGACGGTTAAAGAAGCCATAAAGCTTCTCTAATCTGTTAGTAACCTGGCCAAATCTGCTTTGTAGTTTCGTCCAACCGGCAACTTCTTATTTTTTATTTCTACAAAACCCGGCCCAAGCGACTGTATTTTGTCGATGGAAACGATGTAACTGCGGTGAATTTGAATAAAACGCCTCGCCGGAAGAGTTTCGGCCAGATGGCTGATGCGTTCTTTGCTGATAATTTTATTGCCGGCGGTATGGGCAATTACATAATCGCCCAGGCTCTCGAAGTATAAAATATCAGACAGGTTAATTTTGTAGTGTTTTTTATCGGCTTTTAAAAAGATAAAATCGCGTGTCTTGGCTGAGAGATCGTCGGAGTGGGGCATTTCTTTTGGTTGCACCTCTTGCTCCAGAAAATGGTTTATGGCTTTGGTAAATCGCTCAAACGAAATGGGTTTCAGTAAGTAGTCTACCACGTTTAGCTCAAAAGCATCAACGGCATAATCGCGGTAAGCTGTTGTAAATATTATTTTGGGAGGGTGCGACAGGGAGCGAATAAAGTCGATTCCTGTAAGTTGCGGCATCTGAATATCGCAAAATATCAGATCGATAGTTTCTTGTTGCAGAATGGGCAAAGCTTCAAGGGCATTGCTGCACTCGGCCACCACCCCGAAATCTGAAAAAACCGACAGGTGTTTCCGAATAACCCTAATGGCAATGGGTTCGTCATCTATAATGAGGCATCGGTACATCAAGTTTCTAATTGTAAAGTTAAAGTTACGGAAAATGTTGCAGCACTGTTGTTAATTTTTAAATCGTATCTGTTGGGGTAAAGCAAATCAAGGCGTTTCTTAACATTTTGCAGGCCAATTCCTTTCGAGTAGGTTTGGTTTGGCTGGCTGGTTTCGTTTTTTGCATTCGCAATGGCAAAATGCAGCGCGGTATGTTTTACCAATAAGTTAATGTGTACAAAAGCCGGTCCGGTATTATGGCTAACTCCGTGTTTAAATGCGTTTTCAACAAATGGTAGTAGCAATAACGGTGCTATTTGCAGCTTATTTGTTTCCTCAGGTATATCTGCGGTGATGGTTAGTTTATCTTCGGCATATCTTATTTTTTCAATCTCGATGTAGTTGCGCAGGTTGGCAATTTCATCGTTAAGAAGTACCCTTCTTTCGTTGCAGCGGTATAAAATATAATCCAGTATTTCCGATAAACGAAGTACCAGCTCCGGGGCTTCATCCGATTTTTCCATGGTTAGCCCATATAAATTATTTAAAGTGTTGAAAAGGAAATGCGGATGTATTTGCGCTTTTAGCAATTTTAGTTCTGCTTCTTTAAGTTTTAGTTCGGTATGAAGTTTCTTTTGCTGCAGTTCGTTTTTTTCTTGCTGAATAAAAAAGGCATGTTTCACCTGTTTTACGGCAATAGCAAAAAACACAATAAAATTTAAGGATAGCACCTGCAGCTCGGGGTGTAACACGGCCGGCTCGAGCGAGGCCGTAGTATTTAACAAGTGAATAAGCGCATAAAAAACAATTAAAAACGATAGCCAGGTTGACACAAGCAGGGTAAATATACTGAGGTAAATAAAATAGCCGTAGCGTTTGTTGTTCAGGTATTTGGGAATAAGAAGCGCATTAAAAGTGTAGGTGGTAACAACTGCCACAGGAAGCAAGCCAATAGTAAAAATAACAGAAACGAGGGGGAAGGCACTATTCCAGTAAAAAACAAAAAAGTAAAAAAAGCCAACTATCGCCCAAAAGATAAGGTGATAGGCAACACGCACAAGTTTTAATTGCCGGGTTTTTTGGATAATATGTTGCAGTTGAGCTGCCATAGTTTTATAAAATTAAAAAATAAGCATGAATTATGTATCTATAAAATTCAATCGATAAAAAGCACCATTCAAGTGTTGAATAACCAAATTCGCCGCTAGAACACATCGCAAGCCGTTTGCTGTTGTTAAAAATGGCTTTTGAGTTGTTTATCGATAAAATTCGTGCAAAAAAATGGAGAAGCTTTAGTTTGCATGTGTAACTTTAAATCAAAGAAAAATGATTGAATTAGACAGAACTGAAACAGGATTTGGTTACCTGGTGCAAGCCTACAAAATAGGTGGCCCATTTATGCACTGGATAACTTTATTTGGCTTGCTGGCAATGGCTGTTGCCGTTTGGAAAATTATTGCGGTTTTTTCAAAAAAGCAGGTAGACCTTAAACTTGTGGGACTGATAAAAATATCGGCATCATTAGCATTGGCCACCGGCTTTTTGTCGCAATTAGTGGGAATTGTTCAGGCACTTGAGGCCATAAAAGCAGCAGCAGATGTGTCGCCTCAGATTGTAATGACAGGAGCAATTGTAAGTTTTTATGCGCCGGTGTGGGGGTTGTTTGTATTTATTTTTTGTATGATTATTTACGCTGCAGTAAGAGAGCTGATAAAGTCAAAACGACCGGAAAACAATAAACAATAAGGAACAAAAAAGTGGGTCGGTTTTTTCGTGAGGCCGGCCTATTTTATTTTATCCGAAACTTTACCAATAACTTTATTCAGCACCGGAATTTTCGTTAAACTTTCAAACAAACTGCCTTTCCCGTAATGCAAAAAAATGTTTCGTATGTAGGTAAAAAGGCCCAGGCTGTGGGCGGCAAATAAAACCGGGTCGAGTCGGGCAATTGAATAGGTAAAAATCATTAGCGATCCGGCTGTACTTATTATCCAGAACCCAAGGGGAAACACCGATTCCTTTTTATTTTCGGAGTGAATCCACTGGTAAAAAAAACGCGAAATAAATACGATTTGCGCAGTAGTTCCCCAAATCATCCAAAAAAGCGAAACGGTTTTGTTGTGGAGAATATGGGCAAAATTTCCGGAGCTGAGCAGCCAAACCCAATAGACTACCGGAATAGCCAATGCAAGCACTTTTAACATCCCGTGCATTTTTTGCCAAACATTTTTAAGCTGCAGGTTGCGTATATAAATACCATACACCAACGATTGCCCGATAACAATGGCAAAATCGTGCCGTAATATGCCGTAGGTAAGCATTAAAATGCTGGCAACGAGGCTAATTTGCCAGTAAATTACCGGCGAAATTACTTCTCCTTCTTTTTCCGATTTAAACCATTGAGCAATGGTCCGGATAAAAAATAATCCCTGGGCAAAAAATCCAAGTGCTATAATTAATAGTTTCTCCATTTTGGGTAATTGCGGGGCAAATTTAATAAACACTACGGATTAGGTGCTTACTCATCAGAAGATTTACAACTCATCAAGCTTTTTTAACGTTTCGCGTGCTGCATTCTGGTGAGCTTCTTTTTTCGAGGTTCCCATACCTTCGCCTACTTTTTCTTCATCAATTTTTACAATGGCTTTAAACTTAGGCTGTTTCAGTTTTTCGTCGGTCTCTTCGGTGGTTTCAAATTCAATGTCGCGTTTATTTTTCTGGCTCCATTCTATTAACTGACTTTTAAAATTTGAATCCTCTTGCTCTATTTCGTTCAGATCGACAAATTGAGGAAGGATCTTTTTGGTAACAAAAAACTTTGCTGTTTTATAGTCTTTATCCAGGTATATTGCCCCAATTAAGGCTTCCAGCGCATCGCCGTAAATGTGGCTTTTGTCTATGTTTTTTGTGGTATTCGAATCGATAAAAACGTGCAAGCCCATGTCGTGGGTAAGCTGAGTAAGAATAGCACGATTTACAAGTTTTGAGCGTGTTTTGGTTAAAAAGCCTTCGTCTTCTTGCGGAAAACGGTTGTATAAGAAATCAGCAATTATTGCGCCTAAAATGGCATCGCCAAGGTATTCTAAACGTTCGTTATTTACAAAGTTGCCTTGCGAGTCAACCATCGAGGCCGACTTATGAATAAAGGCAAGATCGTACAAACGCAGGTTTTGAGGGTAAAAACCTAATAATTCTTTTAAAAACAAGTAAAACTCTTTCCGATCAGACGAAAAGAGTTTTACCCGTTGTACTATTTTTCTAACCACAGTTTCCTATAGTTTTTTGAAAACTACTGTTGCATTATGACCACCAAAACCAAATGTATTACTAATAGCTACATTAATCTCCCTTTCTTTGGCTTTGTTGAACGTGAAATCCAACTTCTCGTCAATTTCAGGGTCTGGAGTTGTGTGGTTAATTGTAGGAGGAACAGTATTGTTAATCATTGCCAACACACTGGCAAGGCCTTCAACGGCTCCGGCAGCACCCAACAGGTGACCGGTCATTGATTTGGTTGAGCTGATGCTTAACTCGTAAGCATGTTCACCAAATGTTTTGATTATCGCCTTCGGCTCTGCAATGTCGCCAAGCGGAGTTGATGTACCGTGAACGTTAATGTAGTCAACGTCTTCAGGTTTCAATCCTGCATCTTCCAATGCCCATTTCATTACCAATCCAGCACCTTTTCCTTCCGGGTCAGGGGCTGTCATGTGGTAGGCATCGGCCGACATTCCACCACCTGCAACTTCTGCATAAATTTTTGCTCCACGCGCCACAGCATGTTCATATTCTTCGAATATAAATGCTGCAGAACCTTCGCCCATAACAAAACCATCGCGGTCTTTATCAAATGGGCGTGAAGCAGTTTTCGGATCATCATTGCGGGTTGATATGGCACGCATCGAGTTAAATCCTGCAATACCAGCTTCGTTAACGCCAGCTTCTGAACCACCGGTAAGCATCATGTCGGCTTTTCCCATACGAATGGTGTTAAAAGCGTCAATCATGGCATGCGATGCTGAAGCACAAGCACTAACAGTAGTATAGTTCGGACCTCTAAAACCGTACTTTATCGAAACCAATCCACCTGCAATATTTGCAATCATTTTAGGGATAAAAAACGGAGAAAAACGAGGACGCTCCTCTTTGTAAGCTCTTGCTTCCTCATGGAAAGTTTGTAAGCCTCCAATTCCTGCACCCCAAATTACACCAACCCGGTCACCGTCAACTTTTTCCACGTCAATTCCACAGTCTTCAACAGCTTGCGCTGCTGTAGCAAATGCGTATTGCGTGTACAGGTCGTACTTGCGGATTTCCTTTTTCTCCATGTATTTCAGAGGATCAAAATCTTTCACCTCACAAGCAAATTTTGTGGTGTGTAACGAAGCATCAAAGTGGGTTATAGGCCCAGCTCCACTTACTCCGTTTTTCAGATTCTCCCAATACTCTTCAACGGAATTCCCTAAAGGATTAACGGTTCCAACACCGGTTATTACTACCCGTTTCAATTCCATAAATGAATTCTATAATATAACTTCTTATGCTAAAAAAATTAAAGAGCAGCTTCGATGTGAGCGATTGCTTCACCTACTGTAGAAATTTTTTCTGCCTCGTCGTCTGGAATAGCAAGATCAAATTCTTTCTCGAATTCCATGATTAATTCAACTGTGTCAAGTGAGTCAGCACCAAGGTCATTAGTGAAAGATGCTTCTGTAGTTACTTCACTTTCGTCAACACCTAATTTATCAACGATTATTGCTTTTACTTTTGCTGCAACGTCAGACATAATTCTTAATTTTAATTAATACTAAATTTTGTTTTAAATAATTCGCTGCAAAGTAATACATTTACGGTTTAAATCTCCAAGAAAAAAATTAAAAAAGATGTTAACGTAACCACGTAGATTACGATTAATTGCCTAAAATTGAACGATTTGTTTAAAAGTTTTAAAGTCTAAAGAAACGTTAAAATGGTAGAAAAGAGGATTGCAGTATTCGCCTCAGGCTCGGGAACCAACGCCGAGAACATATTTCAGTATTTTTCTGGTAATGAAAAAATTATCATCGATTCGCTATGGGCAAACAAATCGGATGCCTATGCCTTGGTAAGGGCAAAAAATAACGGTGTGGAAACCTTTATATTTGGTCGAGAGCAGTTCTATCAAACAAACGATGTTGTTCAAACATTAAGAAATCGTAAAGTGGACCTGATTGTATTGGCCGGGTTTTTATGGTTAATACCCGAAAACCTCGTTGAAAACTTCACAATCATCAATATTCATCCGGCGCTTTTACCCCGCTATGGAGGCAAGGGAATGTACGGAATGAATGTACACCGGGCAGTTGTGGAAAACAAAGAAGCTTTTTCCGGTATTACCATTCATTACGTAAACCAGAAGTACGATGAAGGTAAAATTATATTCCAAGCCAAATGCGAGCTTACACCTGAAGACACCCCCGAAATGGTTGCTCAAAAAGTACACGAGCTCGAATACCGTCATTTCCCGGAAGTAATAGAGAAAGTTTTAACTGAAAAGTTTTAAATAATGCGAAATTAAGGCTGTACTGGCTTGTGGTTGGTTAATTAATTTTACAAATCACTATATCCTGTTAAATAATGTTAAGTGCCATATAATCAGCATTTCTTTAAAATTATCTTTGCCGCATGAGTCGAAAAATGTTAATAACATTAATAGTGTTGATGGCTGTTGTGCTGTCGGGGTTGATATTGGTGCAGGCGTCGATGATAAAATCGGCAGCCGATATCAGGGAGGAGCAGTTTAATAAGCAGGTTATTAATGCTTTGGTACAGGTTGCACGGCAGTTGGAGGCCGATGAGGAATATATTGCCCGACAATATGTTCGGGAAGGACTAATTCCCGGAAGCGGTGCTAACGAATTCAATGGTGTTTTTCCGAGAGGAAATAAAGGTAGCTTATTGAATTTTCAGTTTTCGTTCTCTCAAAAGAAAGTGTACGGCCAGCTTGAAGAACGCTATCAAATGCAAAAACAAGATACGGTAAATGGTGGTACCGGCTTTTTAACCATTGAGCAATTATTGATAAGCCGACAGGAAAATGAACGCCGCAGGGAACAATGGTTGCGTGATGTTAACTGGAAGAATTTTGAAATTTTGTACCTGGAAGACAGACCGATTGAAAAACGTGTTGATACCACACGTTTGGCAGACCTTTTAACTTTGGCAATGAACCAGGCTGAAATAAGGCTGGACTATAAATACGCAGTTACAAATGCAACATTAGGGCGCGAAGATATTCTGGTTGGCGAAAAAGACTATCATATCGGGAAAAATACAAAAGAATTTAGTCAGCTATTGTTTCAGAATGATTACGGTGGCGCCAAACCCAATTACCTGAATGTTTATTTTCCACATCAAAAAGGATATTTATTTAAGCAAACCGGGCTAACAATTATCCCCACCATAATTTTAACCGGATTGTTGGTGGCAATTTTTGCCTACGCTTTGATGGTAATTATGCGTCAAAAAAAGTTGTCGAATATTAAAAACGACTTTATTAATAACATGACACACGAGTTAAAAACCCCGATTTCAACTATCTCCCTGGCCAGTCAGATGTTACAAGATGGCAGTATTGCTAATACACCATCAACTATCGAACATGTTTCGCGGGTTATCAACCAGGAAAGTAAACGATTGAGCTTTCAGGTTGAAAAAGTGTTGCAAATGGCTGTGTTTAACGAAGGTCGCTTAAAATTAAAATTGCGCGAATTTGACGCAAACAATATGGTACGCACCGTTACCGGTAATTTTGAGCTGCGTGTTAACAACAAAAATGGAGCACTTCATACCGAAATTTTAGCAGAAAACGCACTTATTAAAGGAGATGAGGTGCATATTACAAATGTAATTTTTAACTTGCTTGACAATGCAATGAAGTACAGCTCGGAAAAACCGGAAATTTGGGTGAAAACTGAAAACCGAAAAGGCCAGCTGCTTATTTCTGTGCAGGATAATGGCATTGGAATTGCTAAAGAACATCAGGCGCAGATTTTTGATCGGTTTTACCGGGTGCCAACAGGTAATGTACACGACGTTAAGGGATTTGGACTGGGTTTAAGTTATGTGAAAAAAATTGTAGACCTGCATAACGGTACAATTAAAGTTGAAAGTGCATTAAATAAAGGAACAAAGTTTAAAATTTATTTCCCACAAATAAGTAATTAACCATGGAACAAAAAACAAAATTATTATTAGCCGAAGACGACGAGAATTTAGGATTGTTGTTAAAAGAATATTTAGTAGCTAAAGGATTTGATGCCGAACTCTATCCCGATGGCGAAGCTGCATATAAAGGTTTTATGAAAGAGCATTTTGATATCTGTGTGTTGGATGTAATGATGCCAAAAAAAGACGGTTTTACCCTTGCCAAAGATATTCGTATAATAAATGCCGATATCCCCATTATCTTTCTAACGGCAAAAAACATGAAAGATGATGTTTTGGAGGGCTTTAAGCTGGGGGCCGATGATTACATAACCAAGCCCTTTAGCATGGAAGAACTGATTATGCGCATTGAGGCAATTTTGCGTCGTACCTCGCAGGAAGGACAAACCAGTGCTCAGCAGGTATTTACCCTGGGGAAATATACTTTTGATACTCGAAAGCAAACACTTAGCGAAGGCGATGATGCCGTAAAACTAACCACAAAAGAATCGGACCTTTTAAAGTTGCTTTGCCAGAATGCAAATAAAGTATTGGAACGAAACTATGCCTTAAAATCAATTTGGATTGATGATAACTATTTTAATGCACGAAGCATGGATGTATACATTACCAAACTGCGTAAACACTTAAAAGATGAGCCTTCTGTTGAAATAATTAATGTGCATGGAAAAGGGTATAAATTGATTGTTTAATACCATACCTTATACTAAATCGAAAACAAAAAAATGCCCGAATGAATCTTCATTCGGGCATTTTTTATGATGTGTTTTTGTTAGTCGAGTTTTAATACTGCAAGGAAAGCTTTTTGCGGAACCTCAACATTTCCAACCTGTTTCATTCTTTTCTTTCCTTTTTTCTGTTTTTCCAGCAGTTTACGTTTTCGGGTAATATCGCCTCCATAACATTTTGCAGTTACATCTTTTCGTACGGCCTTAACCGTTTCGCGAGCAATAATTTTCGCGCCAATGGCTGCCTGAATGGCTATGTCGAATTGTTGTCTCGGAATAAGTTCTTTTAGTTTCTCGCACATACGACGTCCAAACGGATAGGCATTATCAAAGTGTATTAAGGTTGACAGGGCATCAACCATTTCACCATTTAATAAAATATCAAGGCGCACCAGTTTGGCCGGTTTGTAGCCACTCATATGGTAGTCAAAAGATGCGTAACCTTTTGAGATACTTTTTAGCTTATCGTAAAAGTCAAAAACAATTTCACCAAGCGGCAGATTAAATACAAGTTCGGCGCGTTCGGCGGTAAGGTAGTTCTGGCTTATCAGCTCACCACGTTTATCGAGGCACAAGGTCATTACCGGCCCAATAAATTCCGATGCTGTAATAATATTGGCCCGAATGTACGGTTCCTGAATTTCTTCAACAGTTGTAGATGCCGGCATTCCCGAAGGATTATAAACCGTTATTTCACTGCCATCGGTAAGTTGTGCTTTGTACGAAACGTTAGGTACTGTTGTAATCACATTCATGTCGAATTCCCGTTCGAGTCTTTCCTGAATGATCTCCATGTGCAACAGCCCTAAGAATCCACATCTGAATCCGAATCCAAGAGCCGCAGATGATTCCGGCTCAAAGGTTAACGAAGCATCGTTTAGCTGCAGTTTGTCCATTGCTGCACGTAAATCTTCGTAATCATCGGCATCAATTGGGTAAACACCTGCAAAAACCATTGGCTTAACTTCCTCGAAACCTTCAATTGCCTTGTCGCAAGGTTTTTCAACATGGGTTATAGTGTCGCCAACTTTAACTTCTTTGGCGGTTTTAATTCCTGAAATAATATAGCCAACATCGCCGGGACCCAACACGTCGCGCGGCTGCATGCTCAGTTTTAATACGCCCACTTCATCAGCGTCATATTTTTTGCCGGTAGCAACAAACTTTACCAGGTCCTTTTTGCGTATCTGGCCATTTTGTATTTTAAAATAAGCTATAATTCCGCGAAACGAGTTAAACACCGAATCAAAGATTAAAGCCTGTAAGGGTGCATTGGGGTCGCCTTGCGGATGTGGTACCTTGGCAATAATATGGTCGAGTATTTCTTGCACTCCCTCGCCGGTTTTGCCGCTGGCTCGGATTATATCTTCCCGGTCGCATCCAATCAGGTCAATTATCTGGTCCTCTACCACTTCGGGCATTGCATTGGGTAAATCCATTTTGTTCAGTACCGGAATAATTTCAAGGTCGTTTTCAATGGCCAGATATAAGTTGGAAATGGTTTGAGCCTGAATACCTTGTGTGGCATCAATAATCAGCAGGGCACCTTCGCAGGCTGCAATCGATCTTGAAACTTCGTACGAGAAATCAACGTGTCCGGGTGTGTCAATCAGGTTTAATTTAAATGCAGTTCCTTCATGCACATAGTCCATCTGTATGGCATGGCTTTTAATCGTAATGCCACGTTCCTGTTCCAGGTCCATGCTGTCAAGCACCTGCGCATGCATTTCGCGTTCGCTAACTGTTTTGGTAAACTCCAAAAGGCGATCAGCCAAGGTGCTTTTCCCGTGATCAATGTGTGCAATTATGCAAAAATTCCGAATATTCTCCATTTACTACCTGTTAACAACCATTCCTTTAAATGGTTCCCTAAAATTTTGCGCAAAGATATTTATTTTTTGAAATAAAATCAGGGCCTGCTTTCTATTGCATATAATTTAATTTGAACGATCAGTTCTACAGCCAATTGATAGGCTTTTGGATAGGCTTCGGGCCATTCGCTTTCCCGAGGGCCTGCGATATGAAGGATTTGAATGTTATTGCAAATTAACCAGGAGCTTAAATGTTTTGGATTCATCTCAGGGTGTATGGTTTTTAGAGGACGTTTTAGCTCCCGGGCATAGTCTCCGGTTAATAGCGTGCCTCCTTTCGGTTGCCCCGGAGTTAGAATCAGAGTGCCATCAGAGTCGAACACATTTTGGCGCGTTCGGTAGCAATAGTCGGTTTCAGGCATTTCGGTTAAAGGATATTTTCGGGGAATTGTTCCATCTTCGGCCAGGCGGTTTTTGGGGCACCAACCCCCGCATGGAAATGAATTGGCAAGGCAGGCATCTAAAATTGCCCGATCAACTCCAGTTTGTCCTCCCGAAATTAGTTTCTGGCACGGTATTTGTAATTTTCCAAGTGTCATGAAAACAATTAAACTGAAAAGCGAAAAAGCTCGTTTTTTCAGGAAACAGATTAGAAATAGAAATACTTCACAGCAATTTGCTGTTTTTTCATAAGTTTGGTTTAGTTAGGTTTAGTTTGAATCCCGGTTGCAGAGGCACCGGGATTTTTCTTTGTATGCTATTTAAACTTCTTTCTTTTTAAAATATTCCAGTTTCCCGGTTAAGGCAATGTCGCGCACTTTATCAATAAGAGCCAGTTTTTGTTCTTCAGTTAGTGCAGTAAACGATCGTGCCAAAGCAATTTTCTCACGCATAAAGGTTGCATTCTCATTTCCCGAAATAAGAACACTTACCGGTAGCGACCATACAAAATGCATGGCCTCTTTAATGCTTAAATAATTTGGAATTAAAGGATCATCTGATGTCCAGTTTACTTTTTCTTTTTTTGCAAAGAATCTTCCGTCGGCTAATGATTTTATAGCAAGTATTCCCATATCTCTTTCCAAGGCTGGAGGAATAACGTTTTTGGTGAAACTGAAATAGGTTTGGTCGAGCACATTTACGGGCATTAATACGGTATCAAAAATGTCGCTTTCTTTTGTTTGATCGAGCATGCGGGTATGAGCATAAGGGTTCTGGTGGCCGGTGAATCCAAGGTATTTTATTTTGCCTTGCTGCTGCGCCTTTAGTAATACTTCTAAAACGCCATTTTTAATGCGGTTGTCCACATCATCAGGAGTTTGAATAGAGTGAACCTGGTACAAATCCAATTGATCTACTTTTAAGCGCCGAAGCGAGCCTTCGAGGTGTTCCTGAACGGTTTTAGCATCGCGTCCGGTCGACTTGGTCATCAGAAAAACCAAATCGCGATATTTGGGAGTGAGGTATTTTCCATAACGCTCCTCACTAACACCTTTTGAATAGCTTTCAGCGGTATCGAAAAAGCGCACGCCTCCTTCAAGCGATGCTTCAATAACTTCTTGTGCATCGCGCTCGGTTGTCCATCCGATGTGGTAGCCGCCGGTTCCCAACATGGTAACATGTTCTCCTGTTCTTCCTAATTTTCGTTTGGGCAGAACTTCGCCAAGTCGGTCGCGCGATTTCTGTTCGTTTCCGAGTGCTTTTGATGTTATTGCAATTCCGGCAGTTGCACCGGCTAACGATTTTAAAAAGGATCTCCTGTCGCTCATTGTACTTTAATTTAGGTTTTAATATACATACTTTCTTTTTCAAAAAAGGTTTTAATCCATAGTTAATTTAGGCACAATCATGTTTTGTTGGTTACGTATGTGTTTGATATTGAAAGGTGCATGAAAGAAAATTGTTCAATGACATGCAGTGAAGCTTAAAGCTCGGAGGTAATTCTAATTTACAAAGCAAAAAAAGGCTTTCCGGACGGAAAGCTTTTTTTCTATTTTTTCAGAATTTTATAAGAATTGGATGTCCCGTTTTTCAGCTCAACTTCTAAAATAAAAAGTCCTGTTATTTGATTTGGTAAATTAATTTCAGTCGCTGTTGTATTGGGGTGCCACTCCTTTATTATTGAGCCCGTTGAAGATACCATCGTTATTTTTACGATATTTTGTGTGGCACTTAAAGTTAGTTGACCTTCGGTTGGATTAGGAAATACTTTCAGGTCGACAGATGAAATCTGCAAGGCCGATAAAACAAGCGTTCCGTTATTTTGCTCGAAACGATACGCAAATTGCTGATAATACTGGTTTGCAAGATCAGCATCATGAATAATAAGCGTGTTTTCATCGTTTCTGTCGTTGGCCGAGTTGCTCCAGTTATGACTGCCGGTAATTACCTGCGGATCAGAATCGGGCTGCTGAGCATCAATTAAGGCTATTTTGTGGTGAAGAACACCGGCAGCAACATCATCAAAAATATATTTGTTATCCGGAAGCGTATTTCCCAGTATGTTATTCACGGTTTCTGTATTGTCGCCTGAATAATTTGATAAAACACTAACGTTAACTCCTCGGTCGTAGGCATCTGTAATGGCATTTGCCAAATCAGATCGGGTTATCAGCATGGTTTCAATACTCAAATCATTATCAGCAGAATTCATTGCATTAATTAGTTGCTGGTTGGTATTGTCTGATGGGCTGAAAAAACATTCCACAACGATGTCTCCAACTTGAATGGTGTGTGGTGTATTGTTGATCTTAGCATCTCCGAATTTTGCATTTCCAGCGTTTGGTTGTTCGTTACTGCTGCCCCACATTTCTTCAAACTCAAGTTCATAAACTCTTGCCAGCGCCTGGTCCTGAATAAAAATCATGTTGTTGGCATCAGTAAATAATTGTCCTTCGGTAAGGTTGGTTGAACCCGACCAAACCCATGCATCGTTTGGGTTGCTGGTGTTGGCATCAAAAATTACAAACTTGTTATGCATAAGTCCACCTTCGGCGAGCTCGGGACGTTCAAGTACCGGAATGTTGTTGTTTAAATAACTGGTGCTCACGTGAGCTGTTGACTCGCAAGTTATAAAACGTATGGTAACACCCCTGTTGTTTGCCGCATTCAGTGCATCGGTTATTTGAGCATTATTAATGTTGTAAATACAGAAGTCTATTGTTGCTTTGGCACGATTAATATAGGCGATTAAAGTGTCGGGCATTGCATTTCCTATATTCATTGCCGTATTTTTGGTCGCTTGGGTATCGTCGATGGCCGAGTTAAAATAAGCATTAATTTTTCCGCTTGAGTTGGATTTTGTTACAAATGCAGAAATGGCCGAGAAAGCAGTATCTGTTTCGGTGGCCGAAAAGGCCTGGACATAAATTATTTCAGCATCCTGCAAGCCAGTTATTTGCACCTGGTGTGTGTATTCGTCGTTGTTTTGAGTTGACGATCCACTTGCTTGCATATCCAGCGCAGATGTATTCATGGTTGAGCCATACCTGATTTCTGAAGTACCTTCAACATCAGTGTTCCATTCAAGGGTTATGGCGTTGGTTGTGGTGTTGATTGGATGAACAGCAGTGGTAAAATGAATACTGTTTCCGGAAATAAAGTCGTTGGCATCGCGTGGTAAAAGCTGATAACCTGTTCTGGTATC
>Ga0207830_100120_pt1 | contig 48459 bp, 50 predicted proteins | sample TtanPargueraPR_6_FD_187740 | JGI IMG/M metagenome (GOLD analysis project Ga0207830, IMG submission 187740) | Aerobic enrichment media microbial communities from Bioluminiscent Bay, La Parguera, Puerto Rico - Tt and E2 (3) (SPAdes) | ecosystem: Environmental > Aquatic > Marine > Unclassified ...
CTATCAGCTACTACAATGTGGTAGTATGCGTAGCGTTTGCGACCGTGTCGCGCTAATCTCATTTTTACTGGCATAATTCTATTTTTTAATTTTGAAAAATGTGGCGCAAAGATAGTATAAATTTCTGCTCCTAAAACTTTTATGCCATTATTTTTGGTTTTCTGTACTTTCTTAACTTTTCAAAAAAAAGAAAGGATACGTCGCTGTATCCTTTTCTCATTTTATCTCTATTGCTACAGATATTATCTTTTCACATACTGCTCTTCATAATATTTCTGGTAATCGCCCGAAGTTACATTTTCCAACCATTCGGTATTTGCCAGGTACCAGTCGATGGTCTTTTCAATGCCTTCTTCAAACTGTAATGATGGTTCCCAGCCCAGTTCATTTTTAATTTTTGTGGCATCAATAGCATAACGCAAATCGTGCCCGGCACGGTCTTTTACATAGGTAATCAGTTTTTCTGAGGTTCCAATTTCACGGCCCAGTTTTTCGTCCATTTTGCGGCACATCACCCGAATCAGGTCGATGTTGGTCCATTCGTTAAAACCACCAATGTTATAGGTTTCGCCAATTTTCCCTTGGTGGAAAATTACATCAATGGCCCGGGCATGGTCAACTACCCAAAGCCAGTCGCGAACGTTTTCGCCTTTACCGTAAACCGGCAAAGGCTTGTTGTTTTTAATGTTATGAATAAACAATGGAATCAGCTTCTCGGGGAATTGAAACGAACCATAATTGTTAGAGCAATTTGAAATTACAGCGGGTACACCAAAAGTGTCGTTATAGGCCCGCACAAAATGATCGGAACTGGCTTTTGATGCCGAATACGGACTGTGAGGATCATAAGCGGTTTCTTCGGTAAACATTCCTTCGTCGCCTAATGAGCCATAAACCTCATCGGTTGAAATATGATAGAAGCGTTTGCCTTCAAAATTGTCTTTCCAGATATGCTTAGCGGCGTTTAGCAAATTAACAGTGCCAATAACATTGGTAAATACAAACTCCGTTGGATTTGATATGGAACGGTCCACATGCGACTCGGCAGCCAGGTGAATAACACCATCAAACTGCTTCTCAATAAATAACTTTTGAATAAAATCGCTATCCACAATATCGCCTTTCACAAACTCGTAATTGGGTTTATTTTCGATATCCTTCAAATTGTTCAGGTTTCCGGCATAGGTAAGCTTATCCAGATTTACAATTTTGTAATCGGGATAATTATTTACAAATAAACGAACTACATGCGAACCGATAAATCCGGCGCCCCCTGTTATTAATATTGTTTTTTTCATGTTCAAGTTATTTATGTTCAAATGTAGCTTTTTCGTCAGAGAATTAGAAATTGCAGGAAAGTAAAATATGTTCAATTTTTCTGAAATACAATCAGAAAAAAGGCAGTGCCTTTAAGCACTGCCTATTTAATCTGTTTTATTTCACCTGATACGTTTATTCTATTCCCCGCACCTTTTTCTCCCAGTTCCATGCCGACAAGAGTGTTTCGTCCAGGCCTTTCTCTGCTTTCCAGCCCAATTCTTCATTGGCATAAGTAGTGTCTGCCCAAATCTGTTCCACATCTCCTGCCCTGCGGTCAACAATTTTGTAGTTTAGCTTAAGGCCGGTAGCACGTTCAAAACCGGTAACCACTTCAAGCACCGACAAACCATCTCCTGTTCCAAGGTTGAAGATTTCGTAATTTGTTTTGTTTTTACCTTGCAGTAAACGCTCAATAGCAATTACATGCGCTTTTGCCAAATCTACCACATTTATATAATCGCGAATGGCTGAGCCATCAGGCGTATTATAATCATCTCCAAAAACTTTTAATTCATCGCGCAAACCGGCCGCTGTTTGGGTAATAAACGGCACCAGGTTTTGTGGTACTCCTAAAGGCAGCTCTCCAATAAGAGCTGTTGGATGTGCCCCAATGGGATTAAAATAACGAAGCGCTATTCCTTTAATTCCGGGATAAGCAGCTACGCTCTCTTTTAAAATATCTTCACTTACCCGTTTGGTGTTTCCGTAAGGCGATTCGGCATCTTTTCGTGGTGTAGCCTCGGTTACCGGCAACTTTTCGGGCTGGCCATAAACGGTGCACGACGATGAAAAAACAATGTTTTCAACATTAAACTCTCGTTGACAATCTAATAGGTTCATTAACGAAACCAGGTTATTTCGGTAATACTCCAAGGGAATACCCACTGATTCACCAACCGCTTTAAATGCGGCAAAATGAATAATGGCTTCAATGCCTTCATTTCGTTTAAAGAAATCTACTGTTTTCTCTTTATCAGCTAAATTAAATTGCTCAAAAGTTGGTTTCTTACCTGTAATTTTCTCGATGTTATCTAAAACATCAAGACTTGAATTGGAAAGGTCGTCAATTACTACAACCTCGTAGCCCGACTCTTGTAATTCAACAACTGTATGGGAACCAATATAGCCGGTTCCTCCTGTTACTAAGATTTTTTTTGCCATGTTTTTTTGGTTTGAGCTGTAAAAATAAGAAAATAAGAACATATTTTTCTTTCGTTACCAAAACAAGTTTACCTTTTCAGAAAACTTAATTTTTAGGGAATTGCAGATTACTTTATGTTTTGTAATTTTACCATCTAAAATTAAACAAGTGAGTTTCGGTAAAGAAATATATACCCTTCTGCTACAAAACGATATTGTAACAATTCCCGGGTTTGGTGCTTTTGTTTCAGAGTATCGCCCGGCGGAAATCAACGATAACAGCGATGAAATAAAACCCCCGTCGAAAGCCATAACTTTTAACGATCATCTGAAAAACAATGATGGGCTACTGATTGGGCATATTGCTGAAAAACTACACATTTCGCATTTTGATGCCTTACTAAAAGTTGAAAAAGAACGCGATGAAATTCTTTTTCAGCTCGACAAAGGCGACGAAGTATTCATTGAAGGTGTTGGAACACTGAGTTATAACGAACAGGGCAAAATTTCCTTCAGCGCTGCTGAAGACGAAAATATGCTACTTGACTCGTTTGGACTGGAAGCCTTAAGCGTTGATGAACCGGAACCTCAGGAGACAATAGAGTTAGAGCAAGAACCTGAGCCGGAAGCGAAAGACATTCTAATTGAAAAATCGGATGAAGAACCCTCTACCGAAATACAAAGTGCTGCAGCAAAACCTGTAGAAATTGAAGCTGAGCAAACAAACAGCGAAGCAGGGTGGGATAAAACAGCGAAAGAGAAATCTCCACAACAAATTACAGAAACGGAACCTGTTGAGCAAGAAGAAAAAAAGAAGAAAAAAGCCTGGTTGTTTTTATTAATTCTTGTTCCGTTAATTGCAGTTGCCGGTTTTATTTGGTGGAAAGGACAAAATCCTGCCCCTACCGAACTAAACCATACAAACAATACCCTATTAATTGAAGAAACGAAACCGACAGCTGAGGTAAATATTGACACGCTTGCAACTGACACTGTTACTGTATTCGTTCAGGATTCGCTTGCAGCAAGTGACACCAGTGTTTCAAGCATAGAGGAAGAAGTAATTCCTGCAGAAATTCAAAGTGCTGATTCTATTCGGTACTACCTGGTAGGTGGTAGTTTTTCGGTAAAAGAAAATGCCGATAATTACCTGCTCGAACTTCAACAAAAAGGACACGAGGCTTTTCATGTTGGGAAAAAAGGTCGTTTTTTTATTATTGGTATTGGCAGTTATAAAACCTTTGATGCAGCAGAAAGGGCGAAAAATGAATATATGAATAACAATCCCGGGGCAGAACTTTGGGTTTACAAAAAATAAAATTTTAAAACTTATTGATTTGAACAAACCTGTGTGCTGTAAAGCCTCAGTTCAGAAATAGAACCCCGTATAATTGGAAGCAAAACAACTGAATTTTAATTCAACAAATAACAAATAACGCTTGCAAGCGTTATGTAAAAAACTGCTTTATGAACATAGCACTCTGGATTATACAAATTATTTTAGCTGCACTTTTTTTAACCTCCGGTTCAATTAAGCTTGTTTTACACAAAGAAAAACTTGAAAAAGTTTTTGAATGGATAGACGACTTCTCGCAACCACAGCTAAAAATTATCGGAAGCTTTGAGGTGCTTGGCGGATTGGGGCTTTTTTTACCCGGTGTATATGCTACATTAATGATTTTGATACCGTTGGCTGCAATTGGGCTTGCTGTTATTATGATTTTGGCCATTATAGTTCATTACCGCAGGGATGAAAAAGGTGAATTAATAATTAATATCATCGTTTTACTCTTTCTCTTACTGGTTATTGTCGGCCGTTTTCTTTTGGGATAGCTGTATTGGCATCAAAAACAACCGGAACATTACCCCCCTGTTTCCCGAAAAAATAACTTCCTGCCACCAAACTATTTGCGTTTACGTTTCGTAAAATGAAACGAGCATGTAAAACATTACACCCGAGAGGATTATAAAAATACGTGCGAGTTCCATACTATACCGCTAAGAACAAATAATTTTAATAGTATGAAAACCTTTACAGTTTATTAGTAACCAAAATTGAAACGTTATGCCTAACAGTGTTTACAAAATCGTGGAGTTGGTAGGAAGTAGCCCCGTATCGTGGGAAAAAGCCGCTCAGAATGCCATAACTATGGCCTCAAAATCGTTGCGTGATTTACGAATTGCAGAAGTTTGCCAGATGGATATGCACATCAACGCAGGCGAAATTGAATCGTATCGTGTTAAACTGAAAGTATCGTTTAAATACGAAGATTAGCTGCTGTTTGTGGTTTAATTTAAGCCCCCAAATTATGCCGGTATTAAGCTGGCATCAGTAACTATGTGCTTCGTTTCCTACCCTCCAAAACAAGCCCGGCCGAACTGAAATGTAATCGTTGGTGTTTTTTTAAAAGCAAAGAGTCAAGCTGCCGGGCAAGGTCGTATTGTATAAAAATATATTCATCAAAACCCACAAGATTTACTGGTTCGGCAGCGTAAATATGATTATCATTCAAAATCCAGGGCCCGGTTTCGTTTTCAAGATAAAAGAATCGCTCGGTTCTTATTCCAAAATAATACAACTGTAAACCCGGTTTTTGCAGATAGAAGGGAGCAGAATATTTTACTAATTCTTCTGTTACTATTGGTGAAGAATTACGGCAACCAATAAGCAAAAAAAGACAACAATACATCAAACGAAAGAAATACATTATTTTCATGCCTCAATATAGAAAACACATAAAAAAAAGCGGCCCTCGATATAGAGACGCCGCCGGAAACTGAATAGCCAAACAAAGCAGGTTGGCTGAATTATTTAGTACTAACTGAACGGTAATAAAAACTGCGTTTCATGGCTTTGATGCAGTTGTTAAACAACTTACAAATGTTATGCCAAAATCGTATTTTCACTCGTTTGTTGCACCTATTTTTTAAATGACGTTATGGTTTCAGAAAGAAGTTTAATTACATTCCCAACATTTTCGTTAAAAACACTCAACACTTCTTCCCAGGTAACCGGGGCTTCATCTACGTTCCAACAATCATAATCGGTACTTAATGCCACTGCGGCATAAGGTATTTCCAGCTCGTTAGCCAAAATACACTCGGGTGCGGTCGACATATTTATAACATCGGCACCCCAGGTCCGAAACATATTTGATTCGGCTCGTGTAGAAAATCGTGGCCCTTCAATGGTAATTACCGTTCCGGTTTTATGAAAGCGGAGATTAAGTTTACGGGCATTGTCAATCAAATTCTCGCGTATATTCCAACAAAACGGGTCGGACATTGGCGTGTGATGCAACTGACCGTTTTCAAAATTCTCGATAAAAGTATTTTTCCTAAACCGCGTAAAATCAATAAACTGGTCAAGCACAACAAGTTCTCCTCTGCCAATTTCTAACCTAAGACTTCCGCAAGCTGTTGTAGCCAGTATGTGCGTGCATCCGAGCTCCTTTATTGCCCAAAGGTTAGCGCGGTTATTTACCTGTGTAGGCGGAATAGAATGATCGCGGCCATGCCGGGATAAAATACAAACATCAACTCCTCCGATTTTCCCGTACTTAAAGGTCGACGATGGCATTCCGTATGGTGTTTTATGCTCCACTTCACTGGGTTCATGCAGGATATTCGGATCCTCCAGTCCTGAGCCTCCAATTATTGCAATTTTTGTCATAACTTATTTTTTATTTTGTCAGGATACATCTCTGAAATACTTTTTTTATTGGCCTTGCAAATGCCACGTTCGCTTATTAAAGCCGTAACCAATCGTGCCGGGGTTACATCAAATCCATAATTGGCAACTTTGCTATTTTCAGGAATTAAATTCACTGATTTTAATTCATTTTCATGCCACCCTTCAATTTCGGCAACTTCTGTTCCATCGCGCTCTTCAATTGGAATTTCTTTCAAACCATCTGTCATTTCCCAATCAAAAGTACTTGAGGGCAGTGCCACATAAAAGGGTATTTTATTATCAAAAGCTGCTAATGCTTTTAAATAGGTTCCAATTTTATTGGCCACATCACCGGTACTTGTAGTTCTGTCGCTGCCAACAATTACCAGGTCAACCTTTCCGTGCTGCATTAAATGGCCACCGGTATTGTCTGGTATAACTGTGTGCGGCACGCCCTGTTCGCCAAGCTCGTAGGCTGTTAAGCGAGCTCCCTGGTTACGCGGACGTGTTTCATCTACCCAAACATGCACGGGAATTCCTTTTAAAAATGCTTTGTAGATGGGAGCAGTAGCTGTTCCCCAGTCGATACAAGCCAACCATCCGGCATTACAGTGAGTAAGAATATTTACTACTGCGCCTTTCTTCTTATAAATGGCTTCAATAAGCTTGAGGCCGTGCTCGCCAATGGCTGCTCCAAAGTTTATTTCTTCTTGCTTTAAAGCTTCCACTTTTGCCAGCACCAGCTCTGTAAGGGCTTTCTTATTTTTGTTTTCGAGTATAAAATTTAGGAGTTCGTCAACTGCAAAAGCCAAATTAACAGCTGTTGGCCTTGCTGTTTTTAAATGGTTGCCAACTGCGCGAATTTCCTGTTCAAAATTTGTTGTCTTTAAATTAAAAAGAGCCAGGTACATACCGTAGGCTGCTGTAATACCAATCAAAGGGGCGCCTCTTACCACCATTTCTTTGATGGCGAAATAAGCATCACCGGGAGTGAGCAATTGAAAAACTTCGAAACAAAACGGCAGTTTTCGCTGGTCGATAACCTCAACTATTGCCGGGTTTGTTTTGTTTATCCAAATGGTATGATGATGTGTTCCCTTAATTTTCATGCCTAAAATTTTTAGTTTTCAGGTGGTTCTAAATGAAGCTCGCCTGTTTTTAATCTTTCACTTAGGTGTGAGTAACTTTTATCATGCTCGTTTCATTACCTGAATTTTGGCTTTATGGGTTTGAATTATTTCAATCCGGAAAGCCTGCTATTTTTGTTAGCAACAAGTTTAACATGAAATTAAAAAAGATTTTACCTAAATGTTTAATTTCGCAGAATAAATTTTAAGAAATGAAAGCAGACCTTTCGAACATTAAAAATATCATTTTCGATTTAGGCCGGGTTTTATTAAACCTCGATTTTGATGCATCAATACAAGCGTTTCAGCAACTGGGCAGCAACGGCGAACTGTTAGACCATAAAAATGCCTATGCCGATCCGGCATTTTACCAGCTGGAAATTGGCAAAATAAGTCCGGATGAATTCAGAACTACAGTAAGGAAACTACTTAATAACTCCAATGCCAGCGACACTGAAATTGATGATGCCTGGTATGCTATGATTCTGGATATTCCTGAAAACCGGGTAAAAAAGCTGTTGGAACTCGGTAAAAATTATAAGGTTTTTCTTTTTAGCAACACCAACCAAATTCATATCGACAAATTGCTCCCCGAGTTTAAAGCGCAACATGGTATCGACTTTCCATCGTTATTTGATGCGGTTTATTACTCGCACGAACTTAACGACCGAAAACCAGAGGTAAGTTCGTTTGACAAAGTAATCTCGCTGGCCAATGTTGTTCCGGCAGAAACCTTGTTTGTTGACGATTTGGAAAAGAATATAATTGGCGCCCAACAGGCCGGATTACAAACCTTTTGGTTGCAAGAAGGCATGGAAATGGCTGAATTATTTTAAAATCCGGACACGCCTGATTCGAATGTCTTTAACGGGACGCCATCTACGATCGGTTTCTACCTGAACGATTTGGTCTACCACATACATTCCTGAAGTTACCTGCCCAAAAACGGTATAACTCCCATCGAGGTGAGGTGCTCCGCCCACTGTTCTATAGGCGTTACGTTGCGCTGCCGAAAATTTATAGTTGTTGGTTTCTTCCAGGTCGTCCAGCTCATTATCGAAATATTTTCGGCCGCTAACAATATAAAACTGCGATCCGTCCGATCGTCGTCGCTGGTTTTTTGTATCTGGCTTACGGGGCGATCCAATCATTCCGCGTTTATGGTACAAGCCGGACACCAGGTGAGCCGGAATGGTGTAACCCGGCCCCCGAAACCCAACATTAGCGCCAGGTTTGGCATAACGGGTATCGGCTGCACCACTCTGTATACCAAAGTCTTTAATCACACGGTGTATCAGTAAACTATCAAAATAACCTTCTTTGGCCAAACGAATAAAATTATCGCGATACTCGGGTGTTTCATTAAACAACTTTATGCTTATATCTCCGGCATCGGTTTCCAAAACAAGTCCTTTTATTTTTCTGTTCTCTGCAGCAATTTTTTCATTCGCGGTATTTTTGAGAATTTCCAAAGGTTCCGCTTCATTTTTTTTCTTTCGAAGCATTGCCAGGATAAATTCAGCCGGTATCGCAAAACTTTGCATTTCGTAATTTACTGTTCCTGAATAGGCTACCCCAATCGCTTTTCCTCCATCAACAAAAATTGGTGCGCCAAACTGCGATTTTCTTATTCGGTTTGTAATCCGATAAAGTTTAGTCCCCCTAACCGTTGCAAGATTGAGTACTTTCCCGGTAAAAAGCTGCAACGTTTTTCCGGTTTTTGGAGCCACATATAGTGATTTTGTAAAATTGGGAATCGTATCCGCTGAAAGTGTAATTGGTTCTCGTTTTATGCTATCTACCTGCAAAATAATCAGATCGTTAATACGGTCGAAAGCCACAAAACCATGTGCGGTGTACTTTCTGTTTTCGTTAAAAGGTGTTACCGAAACATTTGTAGCCTGATTGACCAATGAATACTTGGTTACCAGCAGGTTTTCACCCACAAAAAAGCCCTGCCCCGATTCCAGAATTCGCGTGCCGTCATACGAATCAATTTTAGCAATTGATGGCAGCAAACGATTCCATTCATCCTGTTGGCGTGAGTTGGTGTTCTCCGGTTCGCTTATCGCATCAGCTTTATGCTGCGTTTGCTTCTCTGTTTTGTTTCCACATGCGCCTACAACTATTGCAATAGCCACCAATATTATGAGCTGTTTTATCTTCATCGTCCTATTGAATCACCCGCACCTTTATTTTAACATCGTTGTACGGCCGGTTGTTGCTGTCGGTTTTTAATGCCGCGATTTTATCAATTACATCAAAACCGGCAATACACTCGCCAAAAATGGTGTAACTACCATCCAGTTCGGGGTAGCCTCCCACGTTTGTATAGGCCTGGCGCTGTGCTTCAGAAAACTCAAGCACCCCCGGAGTAAGGTTGTATTCGGCCTCTATTTTTGCTTTTATATCATTTGCTATGGCTCTGAATTCTGTTACTTTTTTCTCTTGCTTTAATTGCTTTAGTTGCCCGCGAATTTCCGGAGTCATATACTTCGCAATGATTTTTTTACGTATTGGACGATTTACCGCCAACTCCATTGTATCAAGAGCGCCGGGAGTAAACACACTGCCTTTAACGATAAAAAACTGAGAAATATCTGACTGCTTAAAGGGATTAATCTCATCGGGTTGGCGCGGAGCACACAACGATCCCTTTTTATGAAAATAGTGTTTAAGAATTTCATCGTCAACCGTTTTATCCGGGTCGCCATACCCGATACGTTTCCCGGGAGGGGCATTTCGCGAGCTTTTAGAACCACCCTGAATCAGAAAATCTTCAATAACCCGATAAAACAGGGTACCATCGTAATACCCGTCTTCAGCAAGCTCAATAAACGCATTGCGATGTTTGGGCGTATCGTCGTGCAAGCTAAAACGCATATTGCCATAATTTGTGGCTATTTCAACAATTCGCGACTGCGCATCAGACTGAAACCCCAAAACACAAATACAACATATAATTAAGAACGTTTTCACCATAAGCTACTTCGTAAATTCAATCTCCATTTTAATATCTTCAACTGGCCGGTTGTTTTTATCGGTTTCAACCGCTGCAATTTTATCCAACACATCAAGTCCTTCAACAACCTCGCCAAAAACAGTGTAATCGCCATCTAACGATGGATAACCGCCAATAGTGGTATAGTCTTTTCGCTGCTCTTCGGTAAACATTCGTTTGGGTTGCAGTGCCCATGCACTATCGGCTGCTTCTCTTAACTCTGCAACACAAATATTAAATCCATCGCGGTCGTTATTTTTTCTGTAGCCATCGAGTTCGTCTTTTGCCGCATCAAATTTTTGTTTTACAAAATCGTTTTTGGCCCGGCTGTTCAACATCATTTCCATTGTATCCAGTTTGCCACTGGTAAACACTTCGCCCTGAACAATGTAAAACTGCGAGCCACTCGAGCGTTTCTCCGGATTTGAAGGACCTCCGCGGCGAGCTGCTGCCAATGCACCTTTTTTGTGGTAATACTGTGGTAATATTTCAGCCGGCAAGGTGTAGCCCGGATTACCGCTACCCAAACGCTGCCCGGGTGTTGCATTTTTCGAATCAGGGTCGCCACCTTGTATCATAAAGTTTTTCATTACTCGATGAAAAAGTAAACCCTCGTAATACCCTTCTTCAATTAGTTTTATAAAATTCTTTTTATGCTCGGGTGTTTCATCGTACAGCCTTAATTTAATATCGCCAAAACTGGTTTTAATTAGTACAAGATTATTTTTTTCTTTTTGTGTTGCATTGCTGCACGAAACGCCAAAGCCAACCAAAGCAATTAATATTAATACAATTAATTTCTTCATTCGTATTTAATTTTCTTATTTTGATTTTTATAAAATTCTCGTAAAGATAAAAAGATGACAAACATTCACTCCTGTCTTCTGGCAATGTTCATTCTTTTTTCATGTTCAAATCCTGAGAAAAAGGAAAACAAGGATGCAGTAACGCTGCAGGCAGAAAAATATATTCCTGAGGTTTCGGATAAATTAACAGAACTGTCGGGCTTACTGATTTACGACGATTTGTATTGGGGATTTAACGACAGTGGCGGTAAAAATAAACTTTACGGTTTTGCAGCGTCAGGAAAAATAAAAAAAGAAATTGAATTTGATGCCGCCAAAAACAGGGACTGGGAATCTATTACCCAGGACAACAAAACCATTTATGTAGGTGATTTTGGCAATAACATGGGCAACCGCAATAACCTGCTTATTTATAAAGTAAAAAAGAAGGATATTTCGAAAAAAAAGGAACAAAAGGTAGATGTAAAAGAAATTAAATTCAGTTACACAAACCAAAACCGTTTTCATTATTTCGATAAAAGCACACCGTATGATTGTGAAGCTATGGTGGCTTTTAAAAACCACATTTACCTGTTTAGTAAAAACTGGCGCGACCGAACCACCTGGCGTTATAAAATTCCTACAAAAAAGGGGGAATATAAAATTCAGCCAATCGACACCTTTCAGGTAAATGGGTTGATTACCGGAGCTGATATTAGTCCGGATAAACAAAAGCTGGCCTTAGTTGGCTACGAAAACTACCACTCTTTTATCTGGTTATTTTCCGATTTTAAAGGAGATAGTTTTTTTGAAGGGAAAAGTCAGTTTATTGAGCTAAAAGGCATTAATGGATCGCAAACCGAGGGAATTTGTTTTTTAAACAACCAAACGCTGCTGGTTTCGTGCGAGCGAACCAATTCTTTTATGCAGCAGGTATTTCTATTTGATTTAACAAAAACAGAGCATGGAACACATTAGGGTTGATTCCAAAATAAGGCTCGAACAAGTTAATACCTCAATGGCTCCGGTTATTTACGAGGCCATTGATAAAGACCGCGAATATTTAAGCAAATGGCTTCCCTTTGTTGAATACACCAACCGAGTTGAAGATACCAAAGCATTTATTGCCAGCATAACCCGAAACGACAATAAAAAGGACCTTGTTTACTCCATTTATTACCAGGAAAACTTTGCAGGATTAATTGGCTTTAAAGATACCGACTGGGTGAACCGGAAAACAGAACTGGGCTATTGGCTGGTTAAGAATATGCAAAAAAAAGGCATAATCTCCAGCTGTGTGGCCAAACTAATACGTTTTGCTTTCCGGAAACAAAAGATGAACCGTATACAAATAAAAGTTGCAGCCGGAAACCTGCCGAGTGAAAAAATTCCGGGTAAGCTTGGTTTCACTTTTGAAGGTACTGAACGACAAGGAGAACGCCACAAAAACGGCTATGTGAACCTAAAGGTATATAGCCTACTCAGAGAAGAAATGAAACAGTAAATGCAACTTTTTCCGCTTTTTAGTGTCGATAACAATGAAAAACTGATAGTATAATACAGATTATAAAGCAATAACAAGGCATAACTAACTGAAAATTTATATATTTGACCCGTAAATTCATTTGTTCGAATTTTAAAACAAAATAATGGAAACAGAAACAATTGCAGAAAAGTCGTTACGAAGAAACCTCTACCGGGTTTTGCGAAAAACAGGTGTTACCCGTGATAACATTTGTTTGAGCGCCTCGTTTATTGAGGATCTGAATTTCGACAACATCGATTGGACGATTTTTACTTACTACCTCGAACGCGTTTTTAACATTCGTATAAAAGATGAGGAAATTAGTAATTTCGCCAATGTAAACGACACGCTTATTTACCTAAAAGGCGAGTTGGTGTACTCTAGCAACTAAATTTTAAAAACATTTTATAAAAGGGACTCAAGTTAATTTGAGTCCCTTTTTTTTGAACATTTTTCAAGAATATTTGTATATTACAATAAATTTAAAACAACCAAATATTATGGAAAAAGTAGAAAATCTTTCAGAACAGCTTTACTCTTTAGTAATGTTTTACGGCCCAAAATTAGTGGGAGCCATTATCACACTTCTTATTGGTTTATGGGTTATCTCGATTATAAGGGGAGCTTTACGCCGCCGATTTGAGAAACAAAATGTTGACCCCTCGTTGCGCGGATTTCTGAACAGTATGATTGGCATTTTATTAAAACTGATGCTTTGGATTGCTGTAATCGGGATGATGGGCGTTCAGATGACTTCGTTTATTGCCATTTTAGGTGCTGCCGGTTTGGCGGTAGGTATGGCTTTATCAGGAACATTGCAGAATTTTGCCGGCGGGGTGATGATTCTGATTTTTAAGCCTTTTAAAGCTGGCGATTTTATTAATGCCCAGGGACATTCGGGAATTGTAAACGAAATTCAGATTTTTAATACGATTCTGAAAACACCGGACAACAAAACCATTATTATTCCAAATGGTGGGTTATCAACCGGTTCGTTAACCAATTTTTCGGCTGAACCAAAACGGCGTGTTGACTTTACTTTTGGTATTGGCTATGGCGATGATGTTGACAAAGCCAAAGAGGTATTGATGAAGCTGATAAAAGAAGACGACCGTATTATTAACGATCCTGCAGAACCCTTTATAGCAGTTAGCGAGCTGGCAGATAGTTCGGTTAACTTAGTGGTTCGTGTTTGGGCCGAAGCAGCTAATTATTGGGGAATTTATTTCGATTTAACCGAAAAAGTTTATAAAACCTTTGATAAGGAAGGCCTTAACATTCCTTTCCCGCAAATGGATGTGCATGTTCACAAATAATTAAATAAACAATAGCATAAAAAAGGCTCTCAATTGAGAGCCTTTTTTGTTGTTATTTTGATCACGGTTTTTCCATCCTCTTCTGTTTTTGAAAGCTGTTCAATCTCACTCCTCTTCAAAAGATCTTTAACTTCTTTGCTTTTTACCTGCTTGCCATCTATAAAATAAACGGTATTGGTATCGCCCGGAGTACTCAAAAAAATGGGCTGCCTACCGTATTTCTCCGCCATCTCGCGGTATTTCTCTGCCATCTCGCGTTGCTTCTCAAATTGAATCTGTGCCTGCTTTTCTATTTCAGCAATTTGCTCATCCGAAAGCCTTGCCTTTTCTGCCATTTCCAATGCACGTGCTTCCATCTCTGCTATTTGTTCCTCATCAAAATGATAGGGCTGATATGTACTCCCTCCGGAGAAAAAACCTGAACGCGAGTTATCAATTTTATATAAATTTTCAAGACCACGAAGATTAAGCGCTTTGTTCAAATAAGCAACGTTCGACAAATCAATATTCCCTGACAGCTCGACAAGGTTAGTAGCGGAATTCGATTTAGTTACCAACGCTAAAGCTGTAATTACTTCATCATCACGCTTCAAATAAACTTTTACATCTTCCCCCATTCGCTTTTCGGTTTTCAGCAATGAATAAGCACTTTTCTTATAATGTGCCAGAATTTCCTGGTGCAATTCTGCAGTTCCTGCTGTGGGTTGTTTTGCCGGTTTATTATCGCCTTCAAAAAAACCAGTGCTGTGCAGTCCAAACTTACTTTGCGAAACAACCATAATATTATCGAGATTTTCAAGAGCCTCGGCCAGTTCCGAATCTTCATCAATATTCTTCTTTCGAAGGTAAAGTTCAAACATATCGCTACTTAACAGACTGGCACTAAAACCATCCTGCTCTGCATACTTTTCTGTTAACTGCTCAAAAAAACTCTGAGACTGCTGTGCTAATACCGGCAGTGAAATACCGATTACCAACACCATTAAAACTAATTTTTTCATTTTTATTAGCATTTTTATTGTTTTACTACTATTACACATTAAAGGGCTCACAAAAAAACAACCACTAACCTGCTGATTTTAACCCACTAATTAATTATTATTTCTACATCATCATCAACCCAAAGCACCAACATTTCATCCTGTTCTTGCGTAGGTTGTAAACTTTCTGACACCTGAAATAAAGCTTGTTCCATTACAAAAAACTGATCTTCCAGTTTTGTTTTCTTTTTAGTTTTTACATCAAGAAAGACGGAGAGCACAATAACGACCATAGCCGTCGCAGAAATAATAGAATATAAGCGCCTGCGAGTACCTTTCTTTTTATTGCTTTCTTTTTCAATTGCGGCAAATAAATCCGATTCGAGCCCCTGCGGAACAGCTGCCTCTTCCTGGTAAAATGAAAATATTTTTTGCTCAACTAACTGCTCCGCGTCATTTATAACCGCTGATTTAAGTTCTTTTTCTTCTTCCAACGAAGTTTCTGCCTTATAATATTTCCCTAGCATATTTTCCAGTAGTGTCATAATTGTAAATTTTTTCAACTTCCTGTTTTACCTTCTGCCTTGCCCGCGACAAGATTACCCGCAGGTTTGCAATTTCATATCCGGTCATTTGTTTAATCTCTTCAAAAGAAAATCCATCAATGTCGCGCAGCTGAATTACCGTCCGGTATCTCTCCGGCAAATTGTCAATCACCTTTCGTACCTCGTAAAATTTCTCCTTCACATCCTGACTTGTTTCTTCCGCTTCCTTGTTGAAAAGCCGGTACTCATGAGCATCATCCATTAACTCCGGTTTTTTCTTTTTTAGTAAATCAAAGCTGTAATTCCGCGCCATTGTAATTATATACCCCGACTGGTTGCTACAATTATCCAGTTCCTTCTTACGTTTCCATAGCCTGAGCATTAATTCCTGCAGGGCATCGCGGGTTTCTTCCTCATTTTTAAGAATACGAAACAACATCGGGTACAGCTTTACCGAATACGGAAGAACTTTATTTTTAAACTCATCAGTGGTCATCTGTTATATTGGACGAGTTCGGTTCAGTTTTATAACAACATTTAAGAAAAAATTACAGTGCCCCGCTGAAACGGAGATCCAGAACCAGCGTAAAAACATATTTTATTACTTTTGCCGCACATAATGACGACTGCAAAATTTATAACTTTTTTACTCATTGGTATAGGATTAAGTTTCGACTCCTTTGCTGTTTCCGTTTCGTGCGGATTAATGAAAAGAGAAATCAAATTTAACCAGGCAGCTCTGGTAGCTGCATCACTGGCTTTTTTCCAGGCACTATTCCCCGTACTTGGATGGCTAGTAGGTGAAGCGTTAAAAGACCTGATTGCCTCTGTAGATCATTGGATAGCCTTTGGGTTACTTGCTTTTATTGGCGGGAAGATGATTGTTGACGGAATTAAGGAAGATGGGGCTTTAAAAAGTTTTGATCCCTTTAAATGGAGCGTATTGCTGGGCCTGTCGGTGGCAACCAGTATCGACGCTTTGGTGGTTGGCCTTAGTTTTGGCTTTCTGGATGTTCCAATACTTTACCCGGTGCTGGTAATTGGCCCGGTTACTTTTATAGCATCAATGCTGGGCATGCTGTTTGGGAAAAGCATATCGGCCAAAAGAAGCCATCAATCTCTAATCGTTGGAGGTATAATACTTGTTGCAATTGGCTTAAAAATATTGCTTGAACATCTGTTCCTGCCAACATCTTAGTGTCTTTTCTTGTTTTCATGAATAAAATGCCTGGAGAAAAACGTAATTTCACCACTTTAAAAACAAAATTTAATGGCAAAAATAAGAGTTACCAAAAAGTTTCATTTTGAAATGGCCCATGCACTCTACCAGTACGATGGATTGTGCCGCAATATACACGGGCATACCTACAATATGGAAGTAACCTTGCTGGGCGAAATAAAACACGAGGAAGGCCACCCAAAAGACGGAATGGTACTGGATTTTGGAAAGCTCAAAAAGCTGGTGAAAGACAAAATTGTTTCGGTCTTCGACCATAGTCTTGTGGTAAGCAAAACCTATGCAAATAAACACAAGTCACATCTTTCGGAGATTACAGATCGTGTAATTGTGTTTGATTTTCAACCCACATCAGAAAATATGTGTGTGCATTTTGCTTATATTCTTCAACAAGTATTACCATCAAGTGTTTCATTATACAGCATTCGGCTTTACGAAACAGCAACCTCTTACGCCGAATGGTTTGCCGAAGACAACAAGTAAATTCTAAACCCTTGAAAATTTAAATTATGCCTGAAAATAAACAGCAAAAACTTTTTCTTTTAGATGCATTTGCACTGATTTACCGTAGTTATTTTGCCTTTATCCGCAATCCGCGTTTTAACTCAAAAGGGGTAAACACCTCGGCTATGCTTGGGGTAACCAACACCTTAGTTCAGCTTATTGAAAAAGAAAACCCGGAGTACCTTGCGGTAGTTTTTGATGTTTCGGCCCCAACCTTCAGGCACGAAATGTTTAGCGAATACAAAGCTAACCGCGAAGAAATGCCGGAAGACCTGCGAAAATCAATCCCCTACATTCGTAAAATTATTGAAGCCTTTAATATTCCGATTATTGAAAAAGCCGGATACGAAGCTGATGATGTTATTGGCACACTGGCCAAAAAGGCAGAAAAAGAAGGATTTACTACTTACATGATGACCCCCGATAAAGACTATGCCCAACTGGTTTCGGATAAAGTATTTATGTACAAACCGGGTAAGGGCGGAGGAGATGTTGAAGTGTGGGGCCTGCCCGAAGTTCAGGAAAATTTTGGCATTGAAACCGCCGACCAGGTAATTGATATTCTCGGGCTAATGGGCGATTCGGCTGATAATATTCCCGGATGCCCCGGTGTTGGCCCAAAAACTGCCCAAAAACTGATTGCCCAATACGGAAGCATTGAAGCGCTTTATAAAAACACCAACGACCTGAAAGGCAAACAAAAAGAGCGGCTGGAAGAAAACGAAGAACAGGTTAAACTTTCAAAAGTTTTAGCAACAATTATAACCGATGCTCCGGTTGATTTTGATAAGAAACAACTGATGCGTGATGAGATTAAAAAAGAAGACCTGAAAAAACTTTTTGATGAGCTGGAGTTTAAAACACTTATCTCGAGATTGAAACTTGTTGATGCTCCTGAATTATCAGCAACACAAGGGACTTTATTTGGCAGCTCTGAAGAAGTTGCACCAGAAATACCGGCTACGAAAGAGAATATATCATCGGTTCCACACCAGTATTACCTAATTGAAAACGAATTGCAACGAGCCAGTTTGCGTGCCGAACTTTCCGTTCAGAAAGAATTTTGTTTTGATACCGAAACTACTGGCCTCGACACCCAGTTAGCTGAGATTGTTTGTATGTCGTTTGCTTTTCGTCCGCACGAAGCTTACTGCGTTACTTTGCCCCCAAACCGCGATGAAGCGCAACAAATAATGAATGAATTTAAAGCATTATTTGCCGATACCAACATCACTAAAATTGGTCAAAACATTAAGTTTGACATTCTTATTCTGAACAACTATGGTATTGAAGTAAAAGGAAAACTATACGATACTATGCTGGCCCATTACCTTGTTCAACCCGATATGAAACACAACCTCGATCAATTGTGTTTGCAATACCTGAATTACGAGAAGGTACCTACCGAACAGCTGATTGGGAAAAAGGGGAAAAACCAACTAACAATGCGATCGGTGGCTACCGAAAAACTTCGCGACTATGCGTGCGAAGATGCCGATTTAACGCTTCAGTTAAAAAATGCCCTGGATCCGGAACTGGATAAAACCAATGTTCGCGAACTTTTTGAAACACTGGAAATGCCTTTAATTCCGGTTTTGGTAAAAATGGAAAGTACCGGGGTAACACTTAATTCTGAAGAACTGAATAAATACGCAGTTGTTTTGCGCGAGCAAATAATCGACCTTGAAAAAGCCATTATTGAGCTTGCCGGCGAAACCTTTAATGTCTCGTCGCCCAAACAGCTGGGACCAATACTTTTTGAGAAACTTAAAATTGACACCAACGCCAAAAAAACCAAAACCAAACAATACTCTACTTCTGAAGATGTGCTAATTCGTTTGGTTGACAAGCACCCGATTGTACAAAAAATTCTGGATTTCAGGGGCTTAAAAAAGCTACTTTCAACTTATGTAGAAGCCTTGCCCCAGCTTGTAAATCCAAAAACCGGAAAAATACACACCTCTTATAATCAGGCAATTGCCGCTACCGGACGTTTAAGCTCGGTAAATCCCAACCTGCAAAACATTCCTATTCGCGATGCTGCGGGAAGAGAGATAAGAAAAGCCTTCATTCCTTCCGATGATGAGCATACTTTCTTTTCGGCCGACTACTCGCAAATTGAATTGCGAATTATGGCTGCCCTGAGTGGCGATGAAGAAATGCAACGTGCCTTTAACGAGGGGAAAGATATTCATGCTATAACGGCTTCGAAAATTTACCAGGTGGAAGAAGAAAAGGTAGATGCCGATATGCGCCGAAAAGCTAAAACAGCAAACTTTGGAATAATTTACGGCATTTCAGCCTTCGGCTTATCGCAGCGTTTAAATATTCCACGCACAGAAGCCAAGCAGCTTATTGATGGCTATTTCGAGAATTTTCCGAAAATAAAAGCTTTTATGGATAAGCAAATAAAATTAGCCCGCGAAAACGGTTATGTTGAAACAATTAAAGGCCGGCGCCGCTACCTAAACGACATAAATTCGGCCAATGCTGTGGTTCGCGGAATGGCCGAACGAAATGCAGTAAATGCTCCAATTCAAGGTTCTGCTGCTGATATAATTAAAATTGCCATGATTAATATTCATAAAAACATGGAAGAACAGCAGTTAAAATCGAGAATGATTTTACAGGTACATGACGAACTGAATTTTGATGTGTACAAACCGGAGTTGGATACAATGAAGAAAATGGTAAAAGAAGAAATGGAAAATGCAGTGAACATTGGTGTGCAATTAACCGTTGAAAGTAATGCCGCTGATAATTGGTTGGATGCTCACTAACAAATGAATTACGAAATTGACACAGAAGATGATTACCGCGAGGCCTTAGACAGGTTTTTAGCAATTTGCAGCGCACCACAATCGGAAGGTGAGGTTAAAGAAATGTACCTGCTAATGGCCTTAATGGAAAAATATGAACGCGAGAACTGCTCCTCGAATTAATTCGTTTTTTAGCAACTCTATGTTACTATTGGTCAAAAACCGTTCGAATAGCAGACCTATATTTATTCATTTCTTTTGCTTTATTAACCAGTTTCAATACCTTTTTATGAGCAGGGAAACTATGTGAAAAATAAATCCAAAACTGCTTCATTTTATTCAAGGCATTGCCTTCGTTATCCATGGCTTCCAGATAGCCTTCCAACACGTATTTATGAAATAAAAAAAGCAAACTATCGCGCTTCTCTTTTGACAATTGCACGCCCATAATTTCATTCGGCAGCAAGGGATTCATCAGAACTCCACGTCCCAACATCCAGGTGTTTGTTTGCAAAAACACCTCTTTTTTTTCCGTGTAAGTTTTTACTGAAAAAATATCGCCATTATAAACAAGCCTGTGCTTTAACTGCTGACGGGCAAACAAATAGGCATTCTCGTCAATTTCTCCAGAATACAACTGGCTGGCTATACGAGGATGATAAATTACCTCTTTTATTGGAAACTGGTTCAGCACATCAATCACGGAGCTCAACTCTGAGTCTGATTGCAAACCCGACCTTAATTTTACCGAAAGTTCTCCTTCAGATGTACTAAAAAAACGTTCCAGTATTTCGTAAACTTTAGCCGGTGTTGCCAACAATCCAGCCCCCTTACCCCGATTAGTAACCATCGGATACGGACACCCCAGGTTCAGGTTAATTTCAGCATAATCTAAATCACGAAGTTGCTTCGCCATTAGCGCCAGTTCATTACCATCTTTAGCGAGCACTTGTGGTACAACACGCATTTGCCGGTTATTCTGTGGCGAAATCTCGCGAAAATACTTCGGTAAAATCTTGTTGTGCTTAAGCGAAATATAAGGAATAAAATAAGCATCAATTGAATTAAAAACCGCTGCATGAGCTGCTCTGTAAACAAAATCGGTAAAACCCTGTAATGGAGCCAGGTAAATCATTATTTGCCTCTTGTATCTATTTATATTGTTTTGCAAAGAAACAAAAATTACCTTGTTACTAAGCCTAAATACAGGCTTTAGTTGTTGTTTCTTTTTATCCTTCTGATTTTAATATTTTGGTATCTTTGCCGCAACAAAATATGGCGGCAAATTACACATACCAGGATACGATTACAGGAAGAAACCTAATTGAAACTCTTCCGGTTAATAAATCGATTGAGCATAATTTACAGCGCCAGCGTCCACAATCGTTAACATCGTTTGAAAGGCGCGATACGGTTGTACCCAAACAAGAAAAAAAGACCTATACCGCAACTCAAATTAGGCAGTGGCGATTAAACCAGGAGAATAAACTACTTATTGACAGTTCAAAATATATTCAGGCACGTCAACAACACGACCTAAATACGGAGCAGCTATCAATTCCGAAAGTGGTTCTGCCAAACCGCGAAAGAGATAATTCAAACTCCGATTGGTTAACCATCGTTATTTTTTTAGCCATAATCCTGTTTGCTACCATTAGGTATACTTATGCCAAATACATTCAACACCTTTTTTTGTCGTTATTAAATTATGCCACCACGGCACGTATGTTAAACGACAAAAACTACCCGGTTTTTCATGCTGCATATCGGCTCGATGTTATTTTTTACCTTCTGTTTGCCACCCTAATCTATCAATGTTTAAATCTTTTTAAATGGGAGAATGCCATGCTGAATCCCCAATATTTTGCATTTGTATTTGGGGCTGTTTTACTTTACTTTTTTGGCAAAAAACTTATTTACACAGTGTTAGGATTGCTGTTTGAAACGCAAAATGAAACAAGGGAATACTTGTTTAATATGGATAATTTTAACCGTTCGCTCAGTATAGTTCTTTTGCCAATTGTTGTTTTAGTGGCCTATGCTCCCCTTCAAACCCCTTTATTTATAGCTCTTTCAGGCATTGTAATACTTTGTATTTTTAACCTTATGTTACTTCGCAGGGGGATTATTATATTATTGAAAAAACAATTTTCGTTATATTATCTGTTTTTATACCTTTGTACCCTTGAAATTTTACCCTTGCTTTTAATTTATAAAGTTGTTGTTTGAATAAGAAGGGGGAAAGTCTCATTAAAAGCATAAAATTTTGAAAGTCAAGAGCATTTTAGTTTCACAACCAGAGCCAAGTACAGCTAAATCGCCGTACTTCGAGTTGGCAGAAAAAAATGGGTTGAAGATTGATTTCAGACCATTTATTCAAGTTGAAGGAGTTCCTGCAAAAGAATTTCGCCAAACACGAATTCAGATACTGGAGCATACGGCTGTAATTTTTACAAGCCGCACTGCTATCGATCATTTTTTTAGAGTTGCACAGGAGCTGCGCATCACTGTGCCCGATTCTATGAAGTATTTCTGTATTTCTGAGGCTACGGCATTTTATTTGCAAAAGTACATCGTATACCGCAAGCGTAAGATTTTTTATGCTGATGGCCGATTTACCGACCTTGTTAATGTAATGAAGAAGCATAAAGATGAAAAATTTCTTGTGCCGCTATCTGATATTCATAAACAAGAAATTCCAAGCCTGCTTGATAAGGGAGGATACTCGTATACCAAAGCAATTTTATACCGCACAGTAAGTGCCGATCTTTCAGATCTGGCAGATATAAAATACGATGTTCTCGTATTTTTTAGTCCTTCCGGAATAAAATCACTGTACCAAAACTTCCCGGATTTTGAGCAAAATTCAACGCGTATAGCCTGTTTCGGGCCATCAACGGCAAAAGCCGTTCGCGATGCCGGACTAAGGCTGGATATTGAAGCTCCTACTGCCCAGGCGCCATCAATGACTATGGCCTTGGATCAGTACATCAAAAAGAGTAATAAGAATTAAATAGAAAAATATATACTTTTGAAAGGCCGTCCGTCGTTTGACGTATGGCCTTTACTATTTTATGCCTATAGTTGATAAAATATCGCCTCAGGGTTCTTTCGGCTTTAAAAAGAAGGAACATTTATGCAGCAAAAAGCTAATTGACAAACTGTTTGCTGAAGGTGAATCGTTTTTATCTTTTCCGATTAAAGTGGTTTATATCGCCTCTGATCTTACAACTAAAGTACCTGTTCAGGCTGCTTTCACGGTGAGTAAAAAAACATTTAAAAGAGCAGTGAAACGAAACCGCATTAAAAGACTAATGCGTGAAGCTTATCGTTTGAATAAAAATATTCTATTGCCACTCCCTGAGAATCAGCAACTGGCTGTTTTTTTCATTTTTATTGGTAAAGAACTGTATGATTACAACAGAATAGAAAATGGAATAAAAAAGGCGCTTTTCAAATTGTCAGCTCTTCATTCGGATGCACCCGCTAATAACACAAAAAAAACTCCGGAATAAAATCCCGGAGCTGTTCTTTGTATTCTCATTATTTACTCTTCATCCATTATTTCAGTCTGCATACGAACAGAATCTTCGTGAATTAACTGAAAAAGTATTTTAACAAACGTTTCGTTAATACTCATACTTTTCCCCAGATTTACCCGGTTTTCCATCAACTGGGTCCAACGATTCATTTGCAAAGCTGTAACATTATTATCGCGTTTATACTGTCCAATTTGTTTAACAATTTCAACGCGCGATGCAAGCGTTTCGAGCAGTTCAGCATCAATTGCATCAATTCGGTTACGAAGCACATCAAGTTGGTTTTCAAAATCAGGGTTGTCGGCATTTTCATAACGGATAACCAGTTTATCAAGTAGTTTTCCAAGATCAGCAGGCGTGAGTTGCTGACCGGCGTCACTTAATGCACACGAAGGATCGCGATGCGATTCAAGCATTAAGCCCTCCATTCCCATATCAAAAGCTTTTTGAGAGATTTCAAAAAGATACTCACGTGTTCCGGCAATATGACTTGGATCACAAATTACGGGTAAGTTTGGCAGTGTTCGTTTTAATTCGATTACTGTTTTCCAGTTGGGATAATTGCGGTATTTTGTTTGACGAAATGGAGTAAATCCCCGATGGATTCCCACAATATTTTTAATACCAGCCTGGTTAATTCTTTCAATGGCTCCTACCCAAAGTTGCACATCGGGGTTCACCGGATTTTTTATCATCACCACCGCATCAGTACCTTTCACTACATCTGCAATTTCCTGCACTACAAAAGGGCTGGCTGTTGATCGGGCACCAATCCATAACACGTCCAATCCTGCTTTTAGGCATTCTTCAGTATGCTGGGCGTTGGCCACTTCGGTACCAACCGGCAAGCCGGTTTCTTCTTTTACCTGTTGCAGCCATTTCAATCCAATCGATCCAACGCCCTCAAACGATCCCGGGCGTGTTCTGGGTTTCCATACCCCTCCCCTAAAAACAAAAACGCGCTTATCTTTAGCCAGTAAACGGGCAGTTTCCATGGTTTGTTCTTCCGTCTCAAGACTACACGGTCCTGAGATCAGCAATGGATTGTCGATATTTGGCAACCATGCTTTTATCGGATTAATGTCTAATTTCAATGTCATGATTATTTTGTATAAAGTTTTGTTATTCGTTCTTCATTTTTTACAAAGTGTGGATTTTGTCCTTCTAAAATTCCACGAATATTATTGGCATTGCGTATTAATTTGAGCATCTTTTCATCATCGGCACTCTTCATGCTATCCCGAAATTCAATCAGGTGTTTAATGTATACGTTAAGCGATTCAACAACATATTCTCGATTTTGTTGAAAAATAGGATGCCACATTGTTGCCGAACTTTTTGCCAGGCGAACAGTTGAGCGAAAACCTCCACTTGCCAAATCGAATATAATTTTACGGTCTTCTTTATCTTGGACGGCGTTGGCCAACGCATAAGCGGCGGCGTGTGGCAAGTGCGAAACAAAAGCAGTACTATGATCTTGCTCATCCGAAGTCATATAGGCGATATCCATTCCCAGTGCCTGAAACATTTTTTCAATTAAAGCAACGTGCTGAGGCCCGGAGTTTTCCTGATCGCATAAAATGGCAATTTTGCCTTCAAACAGTCCTTCCAAGGCAGCTGTTGGCCCCGAATTTTCAGTTCCCGACATTGGGTGGGCAGGTACAAAATTTCTTCTGCGCTTGTGTTTTGCTACGGAGTCGACTATCACTTTTTTTGTTGATCCCATATCGCTAACTGTAGTACCACTGCCAATAAGGTCGAGCACACGCGGCAAAACTTCCAGTTCATGGTTTACAGGTATTGCCAGAATTACCAGGTCGGTATCGCAAACCGCCTTCTCAAGTGGTTCAATGCTATCAACCAGTCCAATTTCAAGGGCTTTTTTGGCATGATCTGCATTCGCATCAACTCCGACTAATTCTGTAGCAAACCCCGATCTTCGCAAGTCCTTTGCTATTGACCCCCCAATTAAGCCAAGTCCTATTACTGTTGTTTTCATTTTATACTATCTGTTTTTTATTCCTAGTCAATTACCAAAGCTGTTTTGGTTTAGCAACAAAAAAAAGGCCCCGAATTTTTTCGAGACCTTTCTGTAAAATATCTTAAGTTTTAACAATACTTTACTTTTTGATCCCGGTTTCAGAACCATAATAAAAATAGAAGTAAAAATAGTTATTGTTAAAAACTGTTGTCATTTGTTTTATTTCTGTCAGCAAATATATGCATATATTTCAAAAATGAAATTTTTATGCTGCTTTTACTCCGAATTTTAAATGCATTCCTCAAAAATTAGTTTTTAATTAACTTTTTCGTGAGTACCATTTTGTCGTTTTGGCTAATTTTTATAAAAAACATCCCATCTGCAAAATCAGAAAGGTTAATTTCATCTGTGTATGCTCCGGTAACGTCCCTTTCTTCCTTTAAAAATATTTTTTGCCCAAAGGCATTATACACTTCAATTCGCAAATCGGCCTCGTTTTGTGATGGTGCAACCTTTATGGTAATAATATCGGTAAACGGATTTGGGTAAATAGTAATTTCCCCTGGAGATAACAATGTAACTCCGGCAGATACAGGTTGCTGTATTCGCAAATTATCGATTGCCCAACCCCATCCTGCCGCATACGGGTCGGAGTACAAGCGAAAACGAATAAGTATGGTATCTCCTGCAGCAAAGTAATCGTTATCGGTAAGGTTAATTTCGCGATTAAAGAACATTTCAGAATTACCCCTGGTTTTAGAGTCTTGCTCGCCGGTTACAATGCCACTATTGTAGCTTGTTGACCATGTGGTTTGTTTTGATGCATCGTAGCCATTGGCAAGAGCCTGCCAAGTCTCTCCCTGATTTTTACTACCCTCCACAATAACGTAATCGTAAAAATCACTGTCTCCGTATAACGAAAAGGCTGCCCCTGGCTCCACAAGAACAACTTCATCAAAGGTCATAACTCCGCCTTCCTTAAGGATGATTGGTTTTTTCAAAAAAGTTGAAAAATCAAGTTCCTCATTATCAACGCCGGGTGCAGGATAAGGATGTGGACTATGCAAGGCACCATCACTAAACCCAATAGCTGTATAAATGTCAAAATCGGAAATTAAAAAATCGGATGTAGTTCGGTTAAAATTATTAATGTAACTAGAAACAGGTTCGAAAATTTCTTCCACTTTAAAAACAAAGTATTCTATATCAGGCAACCTGGAACTATTTGAAACCTGTGCTCCATCTACCGCATGAATGGCATAAGAAATTTCATCACCATCTTTAATCGTATTTGTATCAAATGGGAAAACACCAATGAAACGATTATCATAATCATGAATCAATGGGAAAGACTCCTGCTCAATACCATTAATAAAATACTGTACATAAACGGTATCTATTCCAAGGTTATCGCTAACATTTGCCAGCACTTGCTGCTCCCCATCTATGGTAATAAAATAGGCTATTTCATCATGAGCAATAACCGGCTTTTCTGTATCAGTTCCAACATGAATGGTATAAAACTCCTTGGGAGCCAGAGCAGGTTCCGTCCGTTTACGATCCATTGTATCCTGAACCTCTACGATATATGAAATCATTTCTGTTCCGGCTTCAGGCGTATAGGTAACCGAATATTCCCGATTGTTTTTATCCTCAATCAGGAATAACGTGTCCGAATGAGATTCAAACTCATCTAATGAATAAATTACCTTGGCACTTCCCTGCTTAACACCATAATCACTATCAAAACTCCCTTCAAAAACCAAAGGTCTTAGTTCTTCTATATCTTTAACCTGATTAAAACGAATAAAAATATTACTCCATCCCATATCATCCATAATTCCCCGAGTTAATGGTCCAGGGTCATGAACAGCTTCCGCCAAACCTACTGCATGAGTCATTAATGAATTTTCGTTTCCGTGAGGATATGTATCGTCGTTTAAATGGTATACACTAGAGCCTTCATTAAATGATATGGGTGCATAAAGTTTTGGTTTATTTCCATTATTCCGCTTTTTTGCAATAGGACTATTGGCATATAAATTCGAAGATTGCAGAGCATTCATCAATGCCCTACTTGCATTCTCAAAAAAAGAGGTATCTATAAGCTGTTGCGAGTTTATGGCACCTCTTTCAACCAATAAATCAAAAGAAGTCGCGTCGCCAAACTCATAGTATGCATAGGCACCAAGGTCATCTGTATCGTCAACAAAGAAAAAACCAGTGAATCCAAGGCCATGACCAATTTCGTGCAGCACAACCGACACAAAGTCGTAAAGGGTGTCCGGACAATTCATATCTTTCCCCAAATACCAATCAATTTTACTGCTAAACTGGGCAACCATATCATATCTGCTTTCACCATTAAGTTCTTGCTTAGCTATTTTTTCGGCTATCGCCACAGGGTAATACCTATCTTTGAAGGGTGCATCCTTAAAATTCTTATAATAAGTTTCAGGGCCACAACTACCAAGCACATTTTGCCCCAAACTACTACTCCAAGTAGCTTTCATTCGAATCGGTATGTCCGACTCAACAATCGTTTCCCAAATATTTACTGCATATTCAAATGCTTCTTTTGCCTTGGGGGTAAAACCCAAATAGTCAACAACAATATCTGATTTTGCTGCACCACCCGATTTTAATAAAAATTCGGCCGGTGGCTGGATTCTTGCTCTTTCAACTTTTCCGGATGCATAACATACCGGATGTGGAACTTTTATACATTGGTTGTGGTGTTGGTGTTGTGCCGAGGCAAAAATTGCACACAACATCAGCAGCTTAAAAATTATATAATACTTACTCATTTTCTGTTTTCAATAATAAAATTACTCACATGGCAAATGTTTATATTTTAAAGTAATTTGACAAAAAAAAGTTCATCTAAAATGAACTTCAGTTAATAAAAAATGCCGGAATGAAAATTCCGGCATTACCTAATTTAAGGTTGTAATACCAATCATCTAATATTCTAACCTTTGCGCTTTTTTCTCATTTAATAGTTTGTATAACACCACCAACGATGTTACAAGACCTGCAAATGCTGCAATAAATGCAACCATTAATAATGTTTCCATAATTCTAATTTTTTATGATTTTTTGTGTAATAGTATTTAATTGATTATCAGAGATGCTTGCCATGTAAACTCCGGGAGCCACATGAGGAAGATCAATTTGAATTCTACTGGAATTAGCGGCATCATAAAGAGTTTCGCGATGCACAGTTTTTCCGTAAAGGTCGGTAATAATAACTTCCACGTCGGCAGCAACGTCCGATTGAAAACCATCGATAAAGATGCTGCTTTTGAATGGATTTGGATAGATCGTTACATCTTCAGCAGTTAATGACTCATCAACAGCGGTAGTAACTTCTTGGATCGAAAGGTTGTCGATTGCCCAACCCCAGCCGGTTATGGCTTTATCTGATGCTAAACGAAAACGGAAGATTACAGTATCGCCAGCTGCAAAATCAGGATTATCTGTTAAGTTTATTGTTTGTTTCAAAAACAGGTTGTCTGCTCCGGCTGCTTGTGATACTGCACTTTTTAATGAGCCTGTAAATTGCGAATTCCACAGCTCATCTACACTTGAATCGTATCCATCGGTTACCGGCAACCAACTTTTACCATTGTTTTTGCTGCCTTCAACAATTACAAAGTCCCAAAACTTATCTTCCGTATAAACTGTTCCTGCTTCGCCCGGTTCAACTAAAACTACCTCATCAAAACTCATTAAACCATTTTCTTCCAGAACAATCGGATATTTTAACTGGGCAATCAGGTTATATTTATTGTTGTCTGCATTTGATTCAGGATAAGGATTTATAGTATGCAAGTTGCCACTGATAAATCCTGCTGGAGTTGTTACTTCAAAATCAGAAATTTCAAAATCGGTGTTTGGCGAATCGAAATTATTGAAATAACCACGTATAGGTTGTTCTGCTTCAAAAACTGAAACAGCGTAATATCCACTTGTAGGTAAACGACGTTTGTTGCCACGATTAGTATTGTCGATAGCAACCACACGATATTCAACCACATCTTCACAGTTAAGTTGGCATGGAAACTCAAGCTTACCAGAATACTTATCAGCACCTTCGCTATTGAGCGTAAAAGCATCCTGATCCTGACCGTTAATACGGTATTCTATCTGAACTTTTTCTATTGCTACATTGTCGGTTGCAATTGCCGAAACATTAATAAAAGGGTGTTGTGCATTAACCAATTTTTCAGGATTGTGCTGTAACACCGGAGGGAAATAGTCGTCTCCAACTCTAAATGTCAATTTTTGCTCGGGTGCTCTTTCAGGATAGCTAAAGGTAACGTTTGCAGTAGTTTTAGCCTCGTAGTAATATTGAATTTTACCTTTGGCATAGTTTAACGGCAGTTCACCTTCAAATTGTTGATTTTCTTCGTTGTATTTTAAACTAACGGTTTGAGAACTTACAAAGTTATCGGTTGAGAAACTTATCTTTACCGATGATTTATCGATATCCATTTCGCCACCAACCTGAACAAAAACAGGTAGTTTTTCGCAGGCCTCTTCAAAATCTTTAATCTCATAATCATCAAAACTTACTGATTTCCATCCCAGACTAGCCAATACGTCAAGGGTTTTTTCTCCAATGGCATGAATCGCTTCTCCTTTAAAAATAAACGGCGACATTAAAGCATTGGCATTTCCGTTTCCAAACTCATTCTCAGGGTAGTGGTAAATGCTACTTCCGTTATTCCAGCTTTTCGGAGCATACACATTGATACTTTCTGAAGTACTGTTATTTTTCAAATTAAGATTTTCAGAAAGCAATTGTGCTTTTAGTGCTGCAGATGGGCAGGCAAAAAGGTTTTCATTTGCCAGTTGTTCATTTAACTGATTGTAGATGTAAACATCGTAAATACTGGGCAATTTTGCATTGTTGTTTAGCGTTCCCACTCCGTTTTCAACGTCGAAAAAACCAACAAATCCAAGTCCGTGTACTAATTCGTGCAACACAATAGTTACAAAATCGTACTGGTTTGACGGGCAATCTCCGTTGGTGCCATAATACCAGTTGACACCACTGTTAAACGAGCATTCAATATCCGGTTCAGAACCGTTTAACTCGCTTTCAGCAAGCTTCTCGGCTAAGGCTACAGGATAGTATACATCGCTTAAACGGGCTCCGTTAAAGTTGCGGTACATACTGCCCGGCGTACTTTGTGCCAGAACATTTGAGCTTTTGCTTTCCCATGTTGCACGCACCTTAATCGGCATTGACGACGAAATAAGGTTTTCGTAAATAGAAATGGCATACAAAAATGCAGGTTTTGCATTTTCTGGGAAATTTACGAATTCAACCTGGAAGTCGGAATTTAATACCGATCCTGATTTCAGGTTTGATTCGTGGGGTGCGATAAATGATTTCTTACTGTCTTCTGAAGCAATGTTAATCGGGGCATTGATCTTAGTGATCCGATCCTGATCTGATTGCTCTGCCCGGGCATAAAAAGCGCCAATTATTACCAGGGCAATAATAATTAAATGTCTCATTACAATTTAAATTAGGGTTTGTTAAAATTGCCATGCCGCAAGATCAATAAGCGCAAAGGCCTTACGGCATGTTTAGGAAACTTACTGGCGGTGTACCTGTTTCAATCGGGTTTGTTTGTTATTGAAACAGTGGGTTTGTATCTCCCGCTTTGCTTATTTCCTAAGACTTTTTTCAGTAAACAAAGAACTTAATCTTCTTGGAAAACGACTTCTTCTTTTATTTATAGTTCTGTATAAATCTTCATTACAAAGATCATTACAAACAAGAAAAAACTCTAATTATAATTGCTGAATGACAATCTGCTGATTAACCAAAAACGTTGGACAAGAAGCTGAGACTTGTAAACACTTTTGAGATAAAAACAGGAAATTGGGATAATTTGCTGATTGACTTGGTGCAGATTCCTTAAGGCATTTTTACTGTTTCTACCTACAAGGCACTCCTATTTTTACACACCATAACTTCAATCGTGTTTTCTCCCTCTTACTTGTTTTCCGATTTTCTGTTTCAATTTTGATTTACCGGGTTTGTTATGCAAATCAATGGGTTTGTTGAAACCAAAATCTAAGCTCAACAAGTTACGCTCAACTATGGCTAGTAACTAAATCCTTTCCTGGAAATATCAGCGTCCTGAATAATTAAATGGTTTTGCTTCATTACAACTTAAATTAGGTTCTATCTTCTTAATTATAAATAATGAAACATTCTTTTGATACGGAATAATCCCTTGCAAACCAATTGATCCGAAAAAATAACATTGCATAAGTAAGAAGCCGATTTACACCCGTTTGTATTTGTGTAAAGCGTTGGGTTTGTTGCTTACCTCCTCAAATTATCTTCCCTTTAAAAAAAGGTTTTTAATGCAAAAAAATACAACTTTTGATTTTAAAATTGATGATTGATGTTGTGTTGAAAATCAAAAGCGCCAATCAAAGAACGGTTCTATATCTATGGGTTTGTGGATGTAAATGTATGAATTAATTTTATTAAACCAAATAATTTTTCATAAGTTTAGCCTGACAACAAAAATTTAGATTTAGAATTTTATGAACTTTTTATCAACAGCCTTACTCGCTATTCTACTGACAATTAGCACTTCTGCAAAAAATAACGAGAAAAATATTTACGATGAAATTTATCGTCCGCAATTTCATTTTACGCCGGAAAAAAACTGGCACAACGACCCTAATGGACTTGTTTTTTATGATAACGAGTATCATATGTTTTACCAATACAACCCCAATGGAAATGAATGGGGCTACATGCATTGGGGGCACACCATTAGCACCGACCTGGTGCATTGGCAACATTTTCCAATTGCGCTGTACCCTGATGAGGAATCGACCGACAAGGAGAAATGTACAGCCTTTTCGGGTTCGGCAATTGTTGACGAACAAAACCTGCTAAACAAACAAACCAACGATACCAAAACACTGGTAGCCTTTTACACCAGCCAGCATTGCGGGCAACGTATGGCCTACAGCACAGATAAAGGCCGAACCTGGAAAAAATACGAGGGTAACCCCATTATTCCTTTTGATGAAAAAGATGATGCCCGCGATCCAAAAGTAATTTGGCATGAAGAAAGCGAAAAGTGGATTATGGTGCTTTACCGCAAACAAAATGAAGAGGAAAATTCGAAAGGTGTATCATTCTACACCTCAAACAATCTTATCGACTGGAAATGGGAAAGTCATATTGCCGGTTTTTACGAATGCCCCGACCTGGTAAAATTTACAGTTACCAACCGCCCCGATGAAGTAAAGTGGGTGCTTTTTGATGGCGATGGCAGCTACCTGATGGGAAGTTTTGACGGAAAAACCTTTGCTCCAGAAAGCGCCAAATTAAAAAGCGACTGGGGAAAAAATTACTATGCCACACAAACCTGGAGTAATATTCCGCAATCAGACGGGCGTGTGATACAAATTGCCTGGATGCGTGATGGTAAATTCCCCGACATGCCCTTTAACGGGCAAATGTCGTTTCCGTGCGAACTAAGGCTTACAAAATTCGACAGTGGCTATAAACTCATTCGGAAACCTGTTTCTGAAATTGAATTATTGCACGACAAACAGTATACATGGGAGAATAAGAATGTTATACCCGGAATAAACGACAACAAACTAAAAAAAGTATCGGGTGATTGTTTGCATATTATTGGAGAATTCGACTTAAAAACCGCTGATAATTTTGGATTTATGTTACGCCATAGCAACAAAGCAACAGGCACAGAAATTCTGTACAATGTGAAGCGTGGCACCTTATCGGTATTAGGATGCACGGTGCCACTTCCGGCTGTAAACAATAAAATAAAACTTGAGATTCTTTTAGACCGCTCTTCCATTGAAATATTTGCAAACGATGGGCAAGCTGTTATTTCCAACTGTTTTACACCAGACGAAAAAGCAACCGATGCCGTACTTTTTACCAATGGAGGAGAACTGGGGGTTGACAAACTGGATGTTTATAAAATGAAATCGATTTACGAGGACTAAAAGCGAATACAGGCAACAATGATCTGTTAGCTTTTATTCTCGCCTGTTCTTATATGTTAGAAAAACATAGTAATAAGCTGTACACAAACAATAAGCAACACCATGGCAACCGGATATACGGTAGCATAAGCAATGGAGTGTGCATTGGTTTCTGTCATTGAATCAGCTGCTGCAAGACCAGGTGTGCTAGTCATGCTTCCGCTTAAAGCACCCAGTAAGGATAAAATATTCATTTTAAAAAACCATTTCCCCAGGAGCCCTGCAACCACCATGGGCAAGAGGGTTATTGCTGCGCCAAATAAAAATAGTTCAATACCGTACTCATTAAATGTTTCCACAATTTTTTGGCCTGCGCCGGTACCAACGGCAGCCAGAAACAATAACAAACCAAACTGCCTGATTAATTGATTGGCAGCTCCGGTCATGGTCCATAATATGGGGCCGGTTTTACCTATACGACTTAAGATTAAGGCCACAACAAGTACACCTCCGGTAAGCCCCAAACTAAAAGCAAACGAACCTAATGAAATACTTACCTTACCTACCAACACACCCAAAATTATTCCCAGAGCCACCGGTAAAATATCGGTATCGGAAAGACGTTTCTGATCGTTGCCAAAAATTTTTATTACCATATCCATATTGGCACGACTACTTGCAATTACAAGTTTATCGCCAAACTGCAGTTTAGACCCCGGGCTGGGAGAAATATTAATACCTGCCCGACGAATACGAGTAATTGTTGCTCCATAGGTTTGAAGCAGGTTTATTTGTCCGATAGTTTTATTTACAACTTCTTTGTTAGTTACCAAAACCGAGCGAACATCGTACTTCGGATCGATAGTAATTTCCTGTTTTGTTTTAGGCCCAATTAACAATTCCATATTTTTCAGAGCCTCCTCAGTCCCCACTGCTTTTATGAGATCGCCCTTGTACAATACGGTTTCAGGGCTTGGAGTTACAGCAACACCTTCATGCACCACTCTTGAAACTACCGCTTTGGTCATAAACCGAATTCGTAATGCGCCAATCGATTTTCCCACAACGTTTTCATTCTCAACAATAAAATTGCGCTTCACCACCTCCGGATACTGATTATTTAACACTGATTTATACTCTTCTTCTGCCTTTGAAACAGGGCTACCCAATATTTTAGGCAAAAACCGAATAAATAAAATCACACCAATTACTCCAAATGGATAACCTACTCCGTATCCGATTGAAGCCAGTGGCGACCCGGTATAATCGATTGCTGCCGCTAAGCCCGGCGTACTCGTTAACGAACCGGTTAATAATCCTACTGCTATATTTGGATCGACATGAAACAATGTAATTACCAGCACAGTTATCAGCGAGGCCAACACAATAAGCAAAGAGGCAAAACCGGCTAGTTGCCGACCTTCTTTTTTAAACGACTCGAAAAATCCCGGCCCGGCCTGAATCCCAATGGTGAAAATAAAAAGCACCAAGCCCAGGTACTGAAAATCTTTTGGGATTACAACTCCGTAATGACCAAAAACCAGTGCTACAAAAATTACTGCCGACACATCAAGCGACAAGCCGAATATTTTTATGCGGCCAACAATAAAGCCCAACGCAATAATTACGAACAGGGCAAAATAGCTATTTCCGAGTAGTTCCATGGGTGATTTATTTGCATACAAAGGTAAACAATACTTTTAGGGCAAAACAAAAACCAGAACCGGATAAAAACAGCAGGCAGAAGAATTAATGTTAACTACAGGAACAAAAAAAACCGGATAAAAATATCCGGTCTATGCTGTTTGTTAATGGTTATTGAAAACTTTCTACTAAAGCAAAAAACCAAAATCATCACCTGCTGCCAGCTCTAACGGATCTTGTCCTTTCTTAAAAACTCTGCAGGTCCGGGTTCCGATCAAATCAATCGTTCCTTCTTCTATCTTAAACATCGTTCCTTCGCGCAAACCAGCAACGTAGCACTCCGGATTAATCTCCAGAAACTCCTGAATTCGCTGTTCACGTGTTTCGCCACCATGCCCTTCGGGGTTGGCATCCAAATAGTGCGGATTAATCTGAAAAGGTATTAATCCGGTACAATCAAATCCTTTTGGGTCGACAATTGGCATATCATTGGTTGTTCGTAACGTTGGACAGGCAACATTCGAGCCGGCGCTCCAACCAATATACGGTACTCCGTTATAAACGCGTTCCCTTATCGGGTTCATCAATTTCTTATCATGAAGCATTCGTACCAGTTGCCAGGTATTTCCCCCACCTACCACAATGGCTTTTGCTTCTTGAATTGCTTTAACCGGATCGCTGAAAGTGTGAATACCCTTTACATGATGACCAATTTCCGCGAAGCGCTCTTCTACCTTCTCGCAATAGGTATCAAACGAAAAAGTTACCGCTGCATAAGGAATAAAAACGGCAGTTACAGGCTCCTCTCCCAGAAATTTTTTTATCTCATTCTTTGGATAGTCCAGATAAGGCTCACCCGGCATTGTTGAATTACTAATTAATAACAGTTTCATTTTTTCTGATGGATTATTGTTTGGATTGCAATTACCGTAAAGTTCATGAATTTTTCTATGATAATTATTGGCTTTTTTTCTTATTCAAACAAGCCCTTTGGCTTACCTGTACAATACTTAACAAACACACTAAAAAGCCAATAATGTTATGCCGAATGTAAAAGGCGTTAGTTCAGGACCTTTTTCCGTCTTAAACAGCGGAACCAAATCGTATGATGCAAATACTTTAAACCAACGGTAACCGGTGCGTAACATAAGCGAATACTTAAACCTATGCATCGAAAAATCATCTACCACTTTCAGTTTTTCTTTCTTTTCGTCTTTGTATTTAATTTTTGTATGGCTACTTAAACGAAAGCTACCCATCACTCCGGCTGAAATAAATATCCGGTTATCAAAATGATTGATTGGAATTTGAAACTCAAGCAGCAAAGGCAGGGTCAACGATTCAAGAGCCAATTTCGATTTCTGGTTTTCGTTAAAATACAGGAACTCTGGCGTAATAACACCATCATTTCCTTTTACAATTGTGGTATTATCATCAAGTCGGTAACTTTGCAGGTGCAGGCCAAGCCCTGTAACCAGACCAATGGTATTCCTGTTTTTTTGCAAGCCGATACTTTGCTGAAAAACATTGACATACGCCGAATTGGAACGAAAAACATCGTTCTCCATAAATTCTGACTGATAACCCGAATAATCGGGATTAAGCAGCATATTAAAACCAAAATCGAATCCAGCCCAATGACCTGAGAATTTGTCTTGCCAAAGGTTTAATCCATTATGTGTAACTTCAGTGATGTCAATCTTGCGTAAAAACCGTTTCGGATTATCTATCGGGATAATGGTGTCGGTTTCCTGGGCACCAACCCGCAAGCCAGATAAACATAAGCAAACAAGCAATACAAGCTGAAACAGTATAATTTTTTCAATGGGTTTTAGTCGCTTCATATCTAACAGTTGCTTTGAATATGAATACCAGCAAATGTAAGCCATTGCTAAGAAATTTATGCGATTTGAATGTTAAAAATGGAAAACATAAACGTATAAAAATGGTGCGCAAGCATTTCCACATTTCTTCAACAACGTTAAATTTAAGAAAGAACACAGCATAAGCACCTGAAATACAAATAAAAAGAGTACCTTTGCGCCCACTTTAAAAAATTGAATATGAGTTTATTTGAAACAATGGGGTTAAAAGCCGAAATTTTAAGTGCCATTCAGGAACTTGGCTTTGAAAATCCCACGCCGGTACAAGAAAAAACCATCCCGTTTTTATTGGAAAGCGACCAGGATATGGTTGCGTTGGCACAAACAGGAACGGGAAAAACAGCGGCATTTGGCTTACCCATTGTTCAGCAGTTCGACAGTTCGGTAAAAGCACCACAAGCCTTAATATTAAGTCCGACACGCGAATTGGCACTGCAAATTGCCAATGATTTGCAGAACTTTTCGAAAAATATTAACGGAGCAAAAATTGCAACTTTATATGGCGGTTCCGACATCAGGAAGCAAATTACGGCTCTTGAAAAAGGAGCTCAAATTGTTGTGGGAACACCGGGCCGTACGCTCGACCTGATAAAACGAAAAAAACTAAGGGTACACGAGATTAAGTGGTTGGTACTTGATGAAGCAGACGAAATGCTTTCGATGGGATTTAAAGACGACCTGGATGCTATCTTGGCCGACACTCCGGCAGAAAAACAAACCTTGTTGTTTTCGGCAACCATGCCTAAAGAAATTGTCTCCATTGCCAACAAATACATGGCCAATCCGCATGAAATATCGGTTGGTAAGAGAAACACAGCTGCCGAAAATGTAGAACATAATTATTACCTCGTGCATGCAAAAGACCGCTACATTGCACTAAAACGGGTAGCCGATATCAACCCGAATATTTATGGTATTATTTTTTGCCGTACACGTGCGGAAACTAAAGATGTGGCCGACAAGTTAATGCAAGACGGGTATAATGCCGATGCACTGCATGGCGATCTTTCGCAGGCGCAGCGCGACCACGTAATGTCGCGTTTCCGTGGCAAACACCTGCAAATGCTGGTAGCTACCGATGTTGCCGCACGCGGGCTCGACGTTAACGACCTTACCCACGTAATTAACTATAACCTGCCCGACGACCCGGAGGTATACATCCACCGTAGCGGACGAACAGGACGTGCCGGAAAACGAGGAATTTCAATTACGCTGATTCACATGCGCGAGAAAGGAAAACTACGCGATGTAGAAAAAAAAGTTGGTAAGAAATTCCTAAAAGTTGCAGTTCCTTTAGGGAAAGAAATTTGCGAAAAACAACTCTTTAACCTTATTGACAAGGTTGAAAAAGTGGAAGTTAACAACGAACAGATTGGTGAATTTATGCCGGTTATTTATAAAAAACTAGCCTGGCTCGAGCGGGAAGAACTGATAAAACATTTTGTATCAGTTGAGTTTAACCGCTTTTTAAAATACTACGAAAACGCCAAAGATATAAATGTTGACGAAGCCCGCGAGAAGGAATCGATGCGGGGCGAACGCAGAAAAGGCGGACGCGACGGACGTGAACGTGGCGACCGGGGAAAAGGCCGTGGAAACAGAGGTAATATGTCGCGTTTCTTTTTTAGCCTTGGTAAAAAAAGTGGCGTCAACAAACGAGCCATCATCGATTTAATTAACCAAAACACTCCGGGCAAAAGCATCGATATTGGCAGCATCGAGGTGTTGAAAGGCTTCTCATTTTTCGAAATCGACTCGAGGTATGAAAACGAGTTGGTAAAAGCCTTTAAAAATGCCCGGATCAGAGGACAAAAAGTAAATATTGAAATTGCCAACAAAAAGAAATAACAAGTAGCTGAAAAACAAAGCTACAAATTATACGAAATAAAAAATCCGGTCTTGTTTTGAGACCGGATTTTTTATGCCCAAAACCAACAATTTTAGAAAAGTCGCCTAAAGGCTGTTGCACCAGTTAAGCAAAAACCGTTTACTATTCGTACCCAAAAATCACCCATCCAGCAACTATTTTTTTCATATTAGCTAAGCTTTCAGCAACTTTACATTAACAAGAGCAACGTAGCAATAAGGTGCGTAAGAAATTAAAACGCTCAATTTCCCCCCGGCTGAGCAACCCGTACAGCTCTGGAAAAAATGTTCTTCTGAAATTGTTTTTTATTATCTTCATAAAACCAAAAAATGGCAAACCTGGCAACAACTAAAAAAATAACAAAACTACTGATTAAACACCTGCGAATATTGGCAGGCGCAATGGTAATTAGCATTGTTTTTAGTCTTATCCTGTTTCAAAAAATTTTTAATGCCGGACTTTTAAACACGCTGATTATGACCTTTATCCAGTTGGAGCTGTTTTTATGGCTGGGCATCCGTTTTTTCAGATCGATCGACCCGGAAAGTGCAGGATTCAGAAGAAAAACAATAGTGCGTTTTTTATTATTCTACCTCACTGTTCTGCTTATTGCCTGTCTGCTTTTTTTACTCACATATCTTTATCATTTTACTAAATCGGGGTATAGCTATGCCGAATTTTTCCCAAGTCTGCTTAACTCCGAGCTACAAACATTTGTTGCCGCCATTTTAATCGGTTTTGGCATTGGAGCCCTGTTTTTCTTTTATACACAGTGGACCGACGCCATTAAACGTATGCAAAAGTTAAAAGAAGAGAAGCTGATTTTTCAGTACGAAACGTTAAAAACGCAGGTAAATCCACATTTCCTGTTTAACAGTTTAAACACGCTTTCGTCGCTGGTAAATACTAATGCCGGTTTGTCCGAAAAATTTATCCAGAAGCTTTCGGCTGTGTACAGGTATGTGCTGGAGCATCAGGATAAAGATTTGGTAACACTTAGCAGCGAAATGCAATTTGTGAAAGACTTTTTTTACCTGCAAAAGATACGCGATGGCGAAAAAATAGAGCTGAAGGTTGACTTCTCAGAAATGAATAATATACAAATTATGCCGGTATCAATTCAAATGCTGGTAGAGAACGCCATTAAACACAATGTGGCCACACGCGCCGAGCCTTTGCACATTACTATTCATTTTGAGGGGATGGACAAACTGGTGGTGCGCAACGACTTACGGCAACGAATGCAGCTAAGTTCCTCATCAAAAATAGGATTAAAAAACCTGAATGAGCGTTGCAAACTCATTCTTAAGCGCGAAATTGAAGTACAGGAAACCCGTGATGAATTTATTGTTAGAGTGCCACTAAAGCTCACAAAAGCGATTTAAAAAACCACTTTCTAACTTAGAAAACAAAAAATGAAAGTAGTAATTGTTGAAGACGAACACCTGGCCGCTGAAAAACTTATTCAGCAATTAAAAGCCATTGAGCCGGAGCTTTCGGTTTTGGCAGTGCTTGAATCGGTTGAAGAATCGGTTAATTGGTTTTCGAACAAGCCTGCTCCCGATTTGGTATTTATGGATATTCAGCTTGACGATGGCCTGTCGTTCGAGATTTTTGATGAATGCGAAATAACAGCTCCTGTAATATTCACAACAGCTTTTGATGAGTATGCGATTAAAGCCTTTAAAGTAAACAGTGTTGACTACCTGCTGAAACCAATTGCCCTTGAAGCTTTACGCCAATCGTTGGAGAAATACAGCCTGGTTTATGGCCAACAACAACTATTTGAAGAAAAAGTAGCTAAGGTTATTGAGCAACTCTCGAAATCATACAAATCAAGATTCTTTATAAAAATTGGCAACCGCTTTCAATCCATTTAAACAAAAAACATTTGTTGCTTTTTTGTACAGGAACGTAATACTTTTTTGAAAACTACCGAAGGAAAAACCTACGACCTCGACTATTCGCTTGAGCAACTCCAAAAAATGGTAAATCCGGATCAGTTTTTTCGTATTAACCGTAATTTCCTGCTAAATATTAATTGCATTAACGAGATTGTGGCTTTTTCAAGCACCCGCTTAAAACTGAAGTTAACAACAGCCTTTGACACCGAAGTTATTGTTAGTCGCGATAAGGTTTCTGAATTTAAACGCTGGATGGATAAATAAAAAGGAGCCATTTCTGACTCCTTAATCACCTTATTTTTTATCTAATGCTTTCCTGGCAGCATTTATCACGCTGTTCCAGGTAAGCCAATTGTTTTAAACCAGTTTTGCGTCTAATTCAATCTCGGCAGTTCCGCCGGCATACAAACGCGATATCGGACATTTTTCTTTTGCTGCTGCTGCCAGCTCGGCAAACTTCTCTTGCGACAATCCTTCGCATTTGGTAACATTCGTTAGTGTAATATTGGTAATAGCCGGTCCGCCATCAACCTGCCCAAGTGTTACTGCAGCCTCTGTTTCAACGCTTTCGGGTGTTAAACCTTCGCCACTAATAAGCGCAGCCAAAAACATCGAATAGCAACCAGAGTGAGCCGCTCCAACCAGTTCTTCAGGGTTTGTTCCTTTTCCATCTTCAAAACGCGATGCAAAAGTAAACGGCCCGCTGTAACCGGTTATGTTCATATTCCCTTTTCCCTCTTTAAGAGTTCCGTTCCAAACAGAATTAACTTTTCTTACTGACATGATTTTAAAATTTTAAGTTTAAGTACTAAAGTGTATTGTCTCCTGGTTGCCAGTTACATCCGGTAAGGCCAGGATTTTGTGTAGCTTCCAAGGCACGCAATACTTCTGCCACATTACGTCCGGTAGCATCGTTATTGCAATTTACCCATTGAATAACCCCTTCCGGGTCAACAATAAAAGTAGCACGGTAAGCTACGCTACCTGGTTGCAAAATACCTAATTTTTTGCTTAACGACTTCGATGTATCTTCAATAAGCGGATAAGTTAGATTAGCCAAACGCGGATCGTTCGATTTCCAGGCCAGGTGAACTTCAGCCGTGTCGGTTGATACACCATACAATTCGGCATTTAGTTCTTCAAACTTAGCGTGGCTGTTATTGAATTCTACAATCTCTGTGGGGCAAACAAAAGTAAAGTCTTTTGGGTAAAAATAGATAACCATCCATTTACCTTCTTTTTTGTGATCTTCTGACGTTACTGTCCCAAATTGGTTATCAGCCAACACTGCTTGTTTCTTAAACTTAGGGAATTTATCTCCTACTGATTTCATGATTTTTTAGTTTTTTGTGATTATCAAATCTATAATTGATTTGATGCAAATGTAGATGTTAAACAAGCACGTGTCAAATTGATTTTTTTGAAGCCAAATAGACAAAAGCTATACCTGCAAATTTATAACATCTGAGGATGTGCCTTGTTCAAATAACTAAACCAATAATCAGTAACTCCAAGAAAGTAGATCAGCCTCCCTTTTTTTAAATTTGTTTAACAGCATTCTTTGTTGAAGCAAACCCTTATATCATTATATTTAAAAGTTTTTTTGAATAAAAATTTAAGAAAAAATACCTATCCGATTAAAACTAAAATTATTATGGAGAAAAAATCAAAAAAGACATCGGTATCAAGAAGAGCATTTCTTGGAACAACAGCAGCTGTAGCAGCCGGAATTACTATTGTTCCGCGTCATGCAGTAGCCGGTTTGGGGCACAAAGCTCCCAGTGACAAACTCAACATTGTTGGCGTTGGTGTTGGAGGAATGGGTTTTGCTAACTTAAAAAACCTGAAGTCGGAAAATATTATTGGTTTATGCGACGTTGACTGGAAATACACTGCAGGCAACGGAGTTTTTGACATGTGGCCAAAAGCTAAAAAATACAAAGACTGGCGCAAAATGTACGACGAACTGGGCAAAGAAATGGATGGTGTTGTTATTGCTACTGCCGACCATACGCATGCTATTACAGCTGCCCACGCTATGACCATGGGCAAACACGTTTATCTTCAGAAGCCTTTAACGCACTCGGTTTACGAGTCGCGACTACTAACCAAACTTGCTGATAAATACCAGGTGGCCACTTCAATGGGTAACCAGGGATCATCGGGCGAAGGCGTAAACCTTACTACCGAATGGTTGGCCAACGGCGAAATTGGTGAAGTAACAAAAGTTGAAGCATTTACCGACCGCCCCATCTGGCCTCAGGGATTAAATACTCCGGAGCAAGGACAGTGGGTTCCTGATACTTTAGATTGGGATTTATTTGTAGGTCCGGCAAAAATGCGTCCTTACAACGAAATTTACCACCCTTGGAACTGGCGTGGCTGGTGGGATTATGGAACTGGTGCTTTGGGCGATATGGCCTGCCACATCCTGCACCCCGTATTTATTGGTTTAGAATTAGGCTACCCAATTCATGCACAGGGTAATTCTTCCTTATTGCTCAACGACTGTGCCCCGGTTTCTCAATCGGTAAAACTTACTTTTCCTGAAAGAAAAGCTACCAAGAAAATGAAAATGAAACTGCCACAGGTTGATGTTCATTGGTACGATGGAGGCATTAAGCCCATGTTGCCTGAAGCCTGGCCCGATGGGAAAAATCCGAATAATGCAGGAGGAGGCGTACTTTTTCACGGAACTAAAGACACACTGGTTTGTGGTTGCTACGGAAAAGACCCCTGGTTATTGTCGGGGCGTAAACCCGAAGCTCCGAAATTCCGTCGTCGCATAGAAACGAGCCATGAAATGGACTGGGTACGTGCTTGTAAAGAAAGTCCTGAAAACCGTGTAGCCACGGCATCCGATTTTAGCGAAGCCGGTCCGTTTAACGAAATGGTGGTTATGGGCGTGCTTGCTGTTCGTTTACAAGGTTTAAATAAAGTGTTAGACTGGGATGGCGAAAACATGGAGTTCACCAACCTCACCGATGATGAAACTATTAAAACAGTGGTAAAAGATGGTTTTAAAATTCACGATGGTCACCCAACATTTAACAAAACATGGACCGACCCTATGCCTGCAAAAGAATTTGCTGCTGAATTAATTAAACACACCTACCGTAAGCCATGGAGCTTACCAGATATGCCTGCATAAATTTTTTTAGAATTATACGAGAAAGGTGTCGGGAAAGCTGACACCTTTTTCTTTAGCTAATTTTGACGAAATGCTTGCGTATATTCATCCAAATTTGTAAACTTGCACCCCGAAAATCGTATGCAAGAATACATTTTCACTTCGGGCCTATAGCTCAGTTGGTTAGAGCACCTGACTCATAATCAGGGGGTCCCTGGTTCAAGCCCAGGTGGGCCCACCCTGTTGAAAATCAGAGAGTTACACAATTCAAAGTGTAGCTCTTTTTTTGTTAATTACACTAAATTTGCCAAGTTTTTGCCAAGTCGGATATTGAATCTACCTCTTTTTTACCTTGGCTATGTCATGAAGAAACTGGATTGGTATGTTATAGCATTTGCTGGACGATAGCTTCTTAATATCCAAGAAATACCTTGCACGGATTTCAATTAATTTTCCGTCTAATACATATCATTCAAATTCTTTAAAAAAATCTTTGGCTGCTTTACTTTTGGGTTGGTATCTTTTTGAATATGTTCTTCTTTCCTCATTTTCAAAGGCTAAATACAGCTTATTCTCCATAGCCAATTCATACATACGTACCCAGTTAGTTCCAAACTTTTCTTTGTACCTTTTTATTATAGGCTTGTTGTAGGCATTATAAAACTCAGCTTCAATCACAAATTTCCCTGAACTATCAGAATAAATTTCAACATCATTCTTCTTACACCAAGAGACCACACTTCGTATATCCTTTTTCTTTATAAAACTCAATATTTCTTTAATATAAATCCTTGATAATCCATTTTTACCATTCATTTTATCTCTTTAAAAGTTACTAAAAATAATATGGAATCATGTCGCACATCCTTATGATGGGGGATTTAGCAAGGTACGAATATAAATGTGGAAGATGAGTAATTGATTGATTTGGTAATTAAAGTAAAACAACTGTTTTTTTCAAAAGAGAATCATCTAATTGGACTATAAATCATACTTTAAAAGATTATTTATTTCAGCGTATCTCCGATAAAATTCTTCGCTGAAATCGTATTCAATAAAATGAACTGAGTCAAACGGTAAATTTTCCAATAATTTTGCGTGAATGTTGTTTAAGAAAAGCATGATTTGATTTTCTTTTTCAATTCCAAAAACACCACAATGGCGCATATAATCGAAAAACTGGTTCTCGTCAAATAATACACTGTTAAATGACTTACCTGATAATGTGGTGAAACTTATTTTTTTCATTCTAATTCAAGATATACATCATTTATAATTTCTTGCTGTAAGCCCAAGTATATTCTGGTTATAGCCACACTTGAATGCGACAAAATAGAGGATAACAGAACAAGTGCATGCTCACTTCTATCCATATTTTCGTAGATTTTTCGGGCAAATGATTTGCGTAAACTGTGACTGGAGATTTGAAGCTGCTTTGAATTAAATATTTCTTTTAGGATTTTATTGATACTTTGGGTTCGATAAACCGTACCCTTTTGAGAAACAAAAACGAAATCATCGTCTTTATATTTGATATTCATTTCATCCAGCTTGTTGGTCAACTTTTGATACGATGTTTTCACTCGGTTATTTAATGTAATACACCTTTCTTTTTTTGTCTTGGTTTCCTTGATGATTAATTTTTCCTGTTTTAAATCTTGGTGTTTTAATTTTAGGGTATCGGAAATTCTGGTTCCAATATTTATTGATGCAATAATAAAAAAACCCAAAATGCACTTTTTATCATCTTTTAGGAGCTTCAAACCTTTATTTAATGCTATGTCGTATTCGATAAAATCCGAGGTTTTATTCATAGTTATAGATTTTGAAATCGGGGCTAACCTACGGAATAAATGCACAATAACCTCCTCATCTTCAGACTAATAAATATTTTCCCAGTCGATATTTCTGAGATTTTAACGTAAGCCTTTGGGGATCTTGTAGATGCGATAAAATATTTAAGTTCATTAAATGCTTTATAGAAGATTTTTTAATTATTTAAAAAGAAACGGCACAAATCATTTGCGCCATTTCTTAAAATGAATCTCGGGTTTTATTCTTCACTGTCATGAAATATGTCATATCCGAATCCATGGTCATTTGCTACTTTTTCTAATGCAAAATGTTGTAATCTTGTAAACTCATCCGAAACAAAAATCATGTTTTGGTTCAAATCAAGGTATACATACTTATCAGGATCTTTTAATAAAAGATTTGGCATAAACGTGATTACATTCTCTTCTAGTCCCGTTCCTCCAAAGTAACCACCAATTATATAACATATGTCTGTGGTTAATCTCAAAAATTCAATATCTATTTTTTTCATTATACTTTTTTTATTTTTTTACTGAGCAGAACATTTTTCATTGTTCCACAATTTTTTCTCTCTAATTCAAAACTCATTGAAACAATCGTTTTGATTTTATTTCGTCAAAATTGACGATAATTCACATCACAAGAATTTCGATGAAACTTTCCATGTGCACCTGAGAAATCTCAACTGTTCTTGTTTCGTATTAGTCTTAGTGTAAAATTTCAACTTAGCTTTAAACAAAATCACCCATCTGGGGCATTTCGCTCTACCAATCGTTGAAGCTTTTTTCTTCTTCTAATTGCTATGCTTTTCCTACAAAATCCTTTTTTTAGACCATGGATTTTTTTATCTGAAAACTTTAGTCCGTACCTAACGTATTCGTACCCCAACTCCTCCATATATTCACTCACAATTTTTGATTCATCTGATTTATTGTAACGAGCAAATCCCATATTGTAGTCAACATTATATTCTGATATACCAAGCATATCCCATGTAATAAAATCATTGTCTTTTATTATTGAATCTACCCTACATTTAATACTCTGATGTTTTGTTATTCTTTTATTCATCTTCTAATTATTTGTATTTTAAATTGTAATATTTCGTAGATGAAATCTATCTCGATATGGACAAAGCGATTCCATTATGACCTTTTTTATGGTCAGGCACTTTTGTTTTAAAAAAGTTAAGAGTTTATTGAAAAGGAGCTACAATCCTTAAGGTATGCGCTATTATAGCTAATTCAATTCTGGGTTTTTTTAACATATTTCGATATAATATCGAATGATTCACTTTCCTGTGAATATTGCGCAAAAATTACTTTGCTCTATATAGTATTATATGTATTCCTTTTTTAAAATATTCAAATAGTTATAGTTCAAAGAAATTGGTTTGTTTATTAAATTTTCAGTTTCTGGTTAATTTTTATAGTTTTCAATAATCTGTTGTAATTTATTCTTCCTTCTTTTAGTTATAGGAATGGGATTGTAAAACCCACCAGTATTACGATGTAGTCTACCATCTGAGTATTTATCACTATAATGTAAATATTCAATTCCTAACTCTTTCATGTAATCAAATACTATTCTGGCTTCATAGGTTAAATACCTTTTTTTGCGATCTTTAAGATAAATACCCAGTTTCCTCCACGTAATAAATTCTTCATGAAGTAAAAGCTTATCTACTTTATCTCTTATTTCCAGTTTTGGTGTAATTCTTTTTTTCATCTTTCTAAATTTTTCATTTTTCTAATTATCATCGTCATTACGATTAATGTGTTTTAGTTTATTTTTCCTTCTGATTTTATTAAATGGTTGATTTGCCACAATTCCCAGCCATAAAACATTATCTACAGTATAGCCATCAGGCAATTTTAAAAAGCCAAATTCTAACAGTACTCTTTCTGCTACATCGAAGGACATAAATTGCTCAAATTCGGGATGTTCAGTAATTGGAAGAAAGAACACATTAAAAAAAACTTCTACCATACCATAGTTAACGTCCTCGTTATTATTAATAGGTGTTATTTTCGCTACAACATAACTGTCAGGTGGTGGGAACTTTTCAGGATAAATAAAAATTGGTTCATTCATTTTATATTGGTCATTAATTCATTTTTAAAATTTAATTGGCATTAACTTATACCAATATTGTTTATATTTTGTCACATAGCTATCGCATTGCAGAGACTGCTCGTATTCCTAATCCACTGTTACACTGTCGTATAACTTTTCAGAAATCAATGTCGCTTTTTGCGATACTTTAAAGTTCTGATTGTTGCCCTGTTAGATGATCAGTTTAACAAGGCTTTCAACGAGGATCATTATTTTAATACTTAGATATTCATATCGAATAATTCACTTTTCATTGAATTGAGAATAAATGATTTCACATTTATAATAGGCAGGTTAAAATATATAAATCTCTTGATAAAACTTAATCATTTCCTCCATCATTGATCCCTCAAGATAGCCTGAAACATATTCGTCCCCAAATTCTTCCCATTGCTCATCTGTAAATTCCAGATCATAGTATTCACGAAAATATTCCCGATTAAATTGGGGTAATACCAGCTTATTTCTTTCATTTGTTAAGTAAGCTATAATTTCCTGATCAGACATTTTATTTATTTTTTTCATATCATTATTTGCTTTAACCTGTACAAGCGAGGTTTCTAAATTCATGTTTTTTATCGTAGATGAAATCTACTTCGATGACGTCCCCCCGAAAAACTGGACATCTCTAAATTTGAGGATTCGGCAAAATATTAATATGTTTA
>Ga0207830_100123_pt1 | contig 46943 bp, 43 predicted proteins | sample TtanPargueraPR_6_FD_187740 | JGI IMG/M metagenome (GOLD analysis project Ga0207830, IMG submission 187740) | Aerobic enrichment media microbial communities from Bioluminiscent Bay, La Parguera, Puerto Rico - Tt and E2 (3) (SPAdes) | ecosystem: Environmental > Aquatic > Marine > Unclassified ...
TCATGCGCGAGTACAAATCCCGGCAGCTTGCGCCCCTGCGCCGTACCGATGAGCTTACCCAGGCAGCCAGCCGGGAATACCTGTCAGCCGACCTGCACAAGGAAATACAGCGCAGCGAGCGGGAAGGCACCAACATGTCGGTGATGATGATCGGGCTGGATACTCACCTGAGCGACGTCGATCCGGACGAAGACATTCGCGCGATTCTGCCACGCATCGGCCGCTACCTGCACTCTCAGCTTCGGGATTTCGATACCTATTACCGGGTGGCAGACCTTCAGTTTCTGGTGATTCTCCCCGGCGCCAATACTGCCGAGGCAGCCCGCACTGCAGAACAGGTTCGCCGCGGCCTGTGCACGCTGATGGATTCGCACGGCCTTAAGCTTACGGTCAGTACCGGCGTGGCCGGGCTCAATATCGGCGACGATGCCGACAGCCTGCAACAGAGCGTTGCCAACGCCCTGCGGCGCGCCCAACAGCAGGGCGGTAACCGGACCCAGACCTACAGCAACCCGGTACCCCCAGAGGCCAGCGGACTGACTGAACCTTCCGGCAGGGAGGCAACGCAATGACCGAGACCCGACTCCGAACCTGGACCCACGCCTTTGGCTACGGCCTGGCGGCGCTGTTCACCGCCGCGCTGGCACTGCAGAACCTGCGTTACGGCTTTTACCAGCTGTTCTATCTGGCCCTGGCCATGACCGCCCTACTGGTTGCCGGCCTGGTCTACACCTGGCTATGCCGTCGCCAGCAGCTTTCCGCACCCGGCCACCTGGTCATTCTCGCCGGCCTTAACAGTGGCCTGGTTGCAGCGGTACTGACAATGGATGCCCCGGGCATCAGCCACTGGGCCATGCCTTTGCTTTCTCTGAACCTGCTGATTCTGCCCCTGCGGCATGGGCTAATGCTCTCAGCGATGCTACTGGTGCCGGTGCTGGTTGTCGCCTGGCTGTCGACACCCATAGACACAGCCCTGATGACGACAGCCGGCCTTATAGCACTTCTGGCAGTGACCGCCCTGTATATCTGGCACTATGACCACATGGCGCAATCGGCCCAGGATCTTGCCATTACCGACCCCGCCACCGGAGCCCATAACGCGCGTTTTCTGGATGAGACACTGCAGAAGGAAATCAGTCGTGCCATTGCCACCGGCCACCCATTGTCGGTGATCAGCCTGAACATCGACCATGCCGACGAAATTCGCGACCTACACGGTAAGGCCGGCCTGCAAACGCTGCTGCGCGACGTCACAGGCACCCTGTTTGAAATCATCCGGGCCGGGGATTCGCTCTACAGTATCAACGGATCGGAGTTCTTCCTGATCCTGCCGTTTACGCCGGAGGAAGGGGTACGGGTCATTGCAGAGCGCATTCGCAGGACCCTCAGTGAACATGACTGGGCCCAGGTTGGCAAAATATCGGTCAGCCTCGGCTGCACCACCCGGGGCAACGGCGACACCAGCACCCATTCATTGCGTGACCGCGCCGTCACCGCCATGCTCGAAGCCAGGAAGCGAGGAGCGGATTCTGCCTGGTTCAGCCCGGGAGAGCCCGTCAAGGCATGACCGCGACCTGGCTCACTGACGTTACTTCCTGGGTAGCCGCCAATCCGGGCTGGCTGATTGCCGCCCTGTTCCTGACCGCGCTGATAGAATCGCTGGCGGTTGCCGGCATTATCATACCTGGAGTGGCTTTATTGTTCGCATTTGCCGCGCTTGCCGGCAAGAGCGGCCTGCCCTTGTCCGACGCCCTGCTGTGGGCCGGCCTTGGTGCCGTGGCAGGGGATGCGATCAGCTTCGCCATCGGCCGACTGCTCAAGGGGCGCCTGGATACCGTCTGGCCATTCAGTCGATACCCGGGGCTCATTGCCCGCGGAGAGCGCTTTTTTCGCGCCCACGGGGGAAAGAGCGTGGTCATCGGCCGTTTTGTTGGGCCGATACGCCCGGTCATTCCCCTGATTGCCGGTGCGCTGACCATGTCCTGGCAGCGTTTTCTCACCTTCAATCTGCTATCAGCCGCGGGCTGGGCCCTGGTGTATGTCCTGCCGGGATTTTTCGTAGGCTCGGCCATGAGCAGCGAGATCAAACCCCCACCCCATTTCTATCTGGTACTTGCGGTCAGTGGTGCGGCACTGGTGGTTGTCTATCTGATTGTTTTTCGGATTCGGCTCGGTGTTGGTGAAGGGAGCTGGCTCTATCAATGGCTGGAATCCCGGATGGGTCAATACGACGCAACACACCGGTTCTGGCGTCTGTACAGCAGCGAGCGGCCGGCTCAGCAGGGGGAATTTCCTCTGCCCTCACTGCTAATGACGGCCTCCTCGCTCGCATTGTTTCTTGGGCTCGCGCAATTGGTCGGAGTCAGTGATGAGCTGGCCTCTATGAACCAGCAAGTGCTGCAGTGGTTCAGCGCTCTGCGCCAACCCCTGCTGGATTTTCCCATGGTAGCACTCACTTTGCTGGGCGATCCCCCGGTCCTGTTCGCTGCCGCCGTGATTGCCGTTTTGTTGCTGGCGTTCCGGGGCTACTACGCAGCCGCCATTCATATTGCCAGTGCCGCAGCCATCACCGGAATCAGCGTTTGGCTGCTGAAAGCGGGCATCGGCATCAGCCGGCCAGATCAGGTGCTCTCGGCACCAAGCTCCGGCGCGTTCCCCAGCGGGCATACGGCCGGTATGACCGTTCTGGTTACCCTGGCCGCCAGCTTCGTCGCCGGCGAAAACCGCAAACACCAGCGCTGGCAACATTACCTGTTTCTGTCACTACCCTTGCTACCGGTAGCGCTGAGCCGACTGTATCTCGGCGTGCACTGGTTCACGGATGTGCTTGGAGGCCTGTTTCTGGGGCTCGCGATCACCGGTGCGACACGGGCCAGTTACAGCCGATACGACAGGGTGGCGCTGAGCCCGGACAGCTTGACCTGGGCCGCTGGTATCGGCTGGCTGGTTTTCGTGGCCATGTACATGATGGGTAACTGGGAAACAGCCGTGGTGAGTTACGCACCCCAGCTATAATTGTCAGCCGCCCTGCTCCAGCGCTTCCAGCAACTGCTGCAGTCGGTCAAGCCGTTCAAGCGGATCCTGCAATTCCGCCAGCCGCTGTTTTTCCTGCTTATCCAGCGGCAGCAATTCGGTCAGCCTCCAGCCAATATGGCGGGCATCGTCATAATCCACATCCATTTCCAGATCCTTGACCACCGGATGCCGGAACAGTGCCCGCAAAACCGAGGGCAACTCATGGTAGCGTTCCGGCACATCGCTCTCGGCCTCGGCAATCAGGCACTCCACATCGCCGACATTGAGGCCATCCTCCTGCTGCCAGCTACGGACGACGGAAACCTTGCAATCTCCCTCAACGGTGATACCCAGCAAACCGTTATCCAGTTGCTGGAAGTCGATGATCCGGACGTAGGTACCCATGTCGTAGAACGAGGCCCGGGCTTCGGTCTCGGCACCTTCTCGCAACAAAACCACCACAAAGCCGCGATCTTCCTTCAGGCAACGGGTGAGCATGTCGATATAACGGGGCTCAAACAGCTGCAGGGGGATTCGCCCCCCGGGCAGGATGATTGAATTCAATGGAAACAGCGGTACGTTCATAAGTTTTTCAGTCACTACCGGCCAGGCTCCTGCTGCGGCTTGGTCTATCGAATCGAAAGAAGCTTCTGCACTTCATCCACCCGTTCCCGGGCCTCACTCAGCAGTTGCAGACTTCTGGAAGCATTCAGTTCCAGCTCCCCCAGCCGGCGCCATGCCGGCACCTGATCAAAGGCTGGAAGCCCCTCATTCTGGCTGGAGCCAATCATCGAATGCAGTTGGGCAACAATCACCACGTCAACCAGTTGGGGCGCAGTTTCCCGGCACTCATGATGCCAGTCTTCCGCATGACGCACCGCCTCCACGAAGGCTTTCGGGAACGCCCAGTTCTCAAGTACCGCACACCCGACATCGGCGCGGAGTTCGTCGATGGCATGGTGCAGGTTTCTGTCATCAGCGAACAGATTGACGTGGTGCTCGGCCTGCACCAGTACAGGAACCACCCCGATATCATGCAGCAACCCCGCCAGTAAGGCTTCCTCAGGATCAATGCGTGTGGCGTGGTCCGCCAGCACCCAGCACAGCGCCGCCACCTCCCGGGAATGGCGCCATAGCTGCTCCATTTCTTTCTGCAATGGCGCCCGACGGGTCTTGAACACCTCGCGCATGGCGAACACCGTCACTAATTGCCGGGTGGTTCGCATCCCCAGACGAACCACGGCCTCACGCACATTGCGCACATCGCTGAAACCGCGATAGAGCGGACTGTTGCAGGAACGTACCAGCTTGGCCGCCATGGCCGGGTCTGCCGACACCGCAGAAGCGACCTCGGTGGCCGACGAGTCCTCCCGGTCCACCACCCGCCGGACTTTCCAGGCCACATCCGGCACACTCGGCAGCTGGACCTGATTGGACCGCAGCTCAGAGTAGAACTCCATCAACAGATGGTGCTCTTCGCTCTGATCTTCGTCGTGATCGGACGAGTCCATTTCCACCTGGGAAATGGGCGCCGCCCTCAGCATCTGGTTCAGCACTTCCTGCTCGATCACCAGAAACTCGCAGGGTTTGACCGCAGTAACGTCATACATCCGGGGCTGCAGACGGGCTACTGGATTGAGAGCTTTGTCGGTCTCAGCCTCAATGGTCGACTTACGACCATCAACCGATTGCAGCTCCACGGCGCCGGAAATCAGAAAATAATCCAGACCATCCCGAACGCCCCGTTCCATGATCCTCTGCCCTGGTCCGTGGGTTCTGCGCTCAGCCCGGCTGGCCAACAACACAAGCTGATCGTCAGTCAGACGGCCCAAAGGCTGAAAACTTTTAAGACGACGTAATGGCAGGCTTTCCTGGCCGCCCATAGGCAGACTCCCCTGAACTGCTGGATAATAAACGGGCATCACATGTTACGTATTGTAATCACCACTCGGGAAAACAGCCATGCGAGCGGCGTCGAATCTGTTATCCTCTGGTCTTTCACTTTATCCGATAACCTAGGGAGACAACCGCCTACCATGCCCCAGTATCGTTCCCACACTTCTACCGCCGGCCGCAATATGGCCGGTGCCCGCGCCCTTTGGCGTGCCACCGGCATGAAGAACGAGGACTTCGGCAAACCCATCATCGCCGTTGCCAACTCCTTTACCCAGTTTGTGCCCGGGCACGTTCACCTGAAAGACCTGGGCCAGCTGGTTTGCCGCGAGGTCGAAGCGGCCGGCGGTGTTGCCAAAGAGTTCAACACCATTGCTGTGGATGATGGTATCGCCATGGGGCACGATGGCATGCTTTACTCCCTGCCGTCGCGGGAAATCATCGCCGACTCGGTGGAATACATGGTCAACGCCCACTGCGCCGATGCTCTGGTTTGCATCTCCAATTGCGACAAGATTACCCCGGGTATGCTAATGGCCGCGATGCGCCTGAACATTCCCACCATTTTTGTTTCCGGCGGCCCGATGGAAGCCGGAAAAACCAAGCTATCTGAACACAAGCTCGACCTGGTGGATGCCATGGTCATCGCCGCCGATCCAACGGCGACCGATGAGATGGTCGAGGAATACGAACGCAGCGCTTGCCCCACGTGCGGTTCCTGCTCCGGCATGTTCACCGCCAATTCCATGAACTGTCTGACCGAAGCCATCGGCCTGGCCCTGCCCGGTAATGGCTCCATGCTGGCCACCCATGCCGACCGGGAACAGTTGTTCCTGAAAGCCGGTCGTCAGATTGTGGAGAATGCCAAACGCTATTACGAGCAGAACGATGCCAGCGTTCTGCCGCGCAGCATCGCCTCTGTGGAAGCATTCGAGAACGCCATGACCATGGACATTGCCATGGGCGGCTCCACCAACACTATCCTGCACCTGTTGGCTGCAGCCCAGGAAGGCGGTGTTGAATTCTCCATGGCCGATATCGATCGCTTGTCCCGCAAGGTTCCGCAGCTGTGCAAGGTCGCTCCCAACTCCCCCAAGTACCACATGGAAGACGTGCACCGCGCCGGCGGCATCATGGGCATTCTGGGTGAACTGGAGCGCGGCGGACTGATCAACGTTGACCTGCCCACGACTCACAGCAAAACCATGCGCGAAGCCCTGGAAACCTGGGACATCATGCGCTCACCAACACCTGAAGTGATCGAATTCTACAAAGCCGGCCCCGCCGGCATTCCGACTCAGACAGCCTTCAGCCAGAGCACCCGCTGGCCAAGCCTCGATGGCGACCGTGAAGACGGCTGCATCCGCTCCGTGGAACACGCTTATTCTTCAGAAGGCGGTCTGGCCGTACTGTATGGCAATATCGCCCAGGATGGCTGCGTAGTGAAAACCGCGGGCGTTGATGAAAGCATCTACGTCTTCGAGGGCAAGGCCCGGGTCTTCGAAAGCCAGGATTCCGCCGTAGCGGGCATTCTGGGTGACGAGGTCAAAGCCGGTGATGTGGTGATCATTCGCTACGAAGGGCCCAAAGGCGGTCCAGGAATGCAGGAAATGCTCTACCCGACCAGCTACCTTAAATCCAAGGGGCTGGGCAAGGACTGTGCACTGCTGACTGACGGCCGGTTCTCCGGCGGCACGTCAGGGCTCTCCATCGGCCATGCTTCGCCGGAAGCTGCTGCCGGTGGCGCGATTGGACTGATTGAGGATGGCGATACCATTTTGATCGACATCCCCAACCGATCTATCAATGTTCAGGTCAGTAAGGAAGAACTGGCACAGCGACGGGAAGCACGCGACGCCAGGGGCTGGAAACCGGAGCTACCGAGAGACCGGAAGGTATCCGCCGCCCTCAAAGCCTACGCATTGCTGGCCACCAGTGCCGATAAAGGTGCGGTTCGGGATTTGAGCAAGCTGGACTGAGTCTGGACCACAAAAAAGCCCGCTAGGTATTTTCCTGGCGGGCTTTTTTTATCCGGGGCCTGGCGTTTACCAGAGCGACCAGCCACCATCTTCGTCTTCTTCGATGGTGTCATCGGCAGAAGACTCGGTCTCAGCCGGAGCCGATTCCGCCGGTGCCGCCTGCGCAGTTGCGGCCGGTGCAGACTGGCCTGCATCAGCGGCCGCCTGCTGCACGGTGATCAACCCCAGAGCCCGCTCGGTTTCCTCGTTCAGGATACCGGTTGCCTCAAGGCCGTTGTCCTTCTGGAAGCGGGTCAGTTCCGCCCGGGTTTTGTCATCCATGCTCGGGCTGACATTGGTGATGTCGTAACCGGCGCCATAAAGCGCGTGCTTGAGCGCGACCACTTCATTGGCCTGGGCAACGGGTGCCAGACCCAGCAGGGCGACCGTTCCGACCGCCAGCGCCGTCCTGCCGATATGACGGGTGACTGTTTTCATGGTTCTCACCTGATCTACTCCTGGATATCTCTGTGACATCTGCTGTTCTGTTTTTATAGTGTGGCGCCTTCCTCTACGTATCAGCGCTCCATAGACCATAACATAATTTAATCTTCGCGGGCCGGACCATTCTCGGGATTTGACGGATCGGCATAGTGATACTGGCCAAATTCACGGATAAAAATGCCCCAGAACGCCATGAAAAGCGCCGCCACCAGCGGACCCATGACAAAACCATTGATGCCGAACATAACAATGCCGCCCAGGGTGGACAAAAGCACGAGATAGTCCGGCATTTTGGTGTCCCGCCCTACCAGCACAGGCCGGAGCAGGTTATCCGCCAGACCAATCACCACCACCCCATAGGCGGTCAGAATGATGGCCGACACAATGTCCCCCACGGCAGCCAGATAGATGGCCGCCGGCACCCAGACAATCGCAGCCCCGACGGCTGGCAGCAATGAGACGATGGCCATGACCACCCCCCACAGCAAGGCTCCGGTAATGCCCAGTATCCAGAAGATTACGCCACCGAGCGCACCCTGAATGATGGCGATCAGCAGGTTACCCTTGACCGTGGCACGGGTGACTTCCGCGAATTTGGCAAACAACAGGCGCTCACGCTCATCACCCAGCGGCAAGGCGCGAATCATCAGTTCTATCAGTTTCTGGCCATCGCGGATCAGGAAAAAGGCCAGGTAAACCATCAGAGCCAGCCCCAGAAAGAACTGAAAGGTGTTCTGCCCTATGCCCAGGGCCTGCTTGGCCAGGAACTGGCTCCCCCCCAGAAAGGCATTAACGGCGCGGTCCCTCAGATCCGCAAAGTTGATGTCAAACTGGGCCAGAAAGGCCTGGATGGCAGGAAACGACTGGTTAACCTGATCAATGTATTCCCCCGGCCGGATCTCTCCGGCCTGGATCTTCTGGTAGATCCCCATACCTTCCGCAATCAGCGCCGCGCCCAGTACCAGCACCGGAATCACCACGATCACCATACACACGAACAGTGTTATCAGGGCGTTAAGTGTCGGCCGGTCGCCCAGTCGCCGTACCAGCAACAGCTGCACCGGATGGAAAATAAGAGCAATGGCCACCGCCCAGAAGATCGGGCCAAAGAACGGCTTCATCAACAGAATGAACGCAAGCGACACACCGAGCAGCATCGCCAGAAAAGTCCGTGTTTCAAGTTTTGCGTACATAGTTAAACAATTCCTGTCCAGAACATGCCCACCGGGCCGATAGGGAAAGCAGACTACCACGATAGCGTGGCCAGTGTAGTGGGGTTCGCGTTATAGTGGTCGGTTATCGATCAGCCAACAATACAGGTTATGTGGTTGGAAGCAGACAACTTTACCGTGGAGAGCGCTCTGGAGGCCGCACTGGAACTGCAGAAAGTGCTGGCAGCCCGAACCCATCGTCGCAAGGTGATGGGCCAGGAGGTACTCGTGCCCGGCCAGTTGGGCGAGGCCCTGCACCTGCCCAGAACCATCAGCCGCCTGCGTGGCAAGCAGCAACGGTTGCGAGATCGTGGCCTGGAGGATTTCCAGGAGCTCTGGCCCACGCTGTCTGAATACACTCGCCAACGGGTTCTGGACGGACTTGGCTGGTACGACCCCAAGCAACTCGACTGGGAGGACAAGCGCTCCAACCGCCGGCCGTTGGTCGATCCTGACGCCTGATACGTATAACTGCGGAAGTCGAAGTGCGGGGCCCAGGCCCGGACTGACTTTGAAATGTCACACTTCGCCCTTACTGTGATCTGATCAGGAGGATAACTATGACAGACAATAACCATTACACTGCCATCCTGGCCCAGGGGAGCGCCGTGCCCACCCTGTTATGCGGGCATTGCCATTCCATTCTCTCCCGCGCCAGAATTTTCCGTAACCAGGGCGACGCCCATCAAGCCATAGAGTGCAACACCATCGGCCTGTGCTCCGCGGACGATTGCGGCGCGGTGAACTGCTGCGACGAGGCTCTGGCCCAGGTGGAAAACCCCGAACGCCTGTTTGACATCGCATCCTGATTCAAACTGGCAACGCTCTGTTACGCAACTCAAACACACAAAATTCCCATCTGATTTATCCTGACCTTCGACGATTGTCGTACCGATAATCACGCAACCACTCAGTCAGGACAGTCGATGGCATGCGTATTCTGAGAACCGACGAAGCCCGCTTCGCAGGCCTCCCGGATTACCCTTTTTCAGCACACTATCTGGATGTTGAGCCAGGTCTTCGGATGCACTATGTGGACGAAGGGCCAGCCCACGCAGACCCAGTGGTGATGCTTCACGGGGAGCCATCCTGGTCCTATCTCTACCGGCACATGATTCCGCTTGTCGCCGAAGCGGGCCACCGGGTTCTGGCGCCCGATCTGATTGGTTTTGGCAAGTCAGACAAACCCGCCGATGTCAGCGACTACAGTTATGACAGCCACATGCGCTGGCTGACCCACTGGCTTGAAACACTGGACCTGACCAACGTCACGCTGGTGTGTCAGAACTGGGGCTCACTGCTGGGATTAAGGCTGGCGGCAGAGCATCACCGCCGGTTCAGCCGGATCATTGTCGGCAACGGCATGCTGCCAACGGGGGACACCCGGGTGCCGGCCGTCTTCAGACTCTGGAAGGCGTTTGCCAGCCATAGCCCATGGTTTCCAATAGGGCGGATCGTCCAGCTTGGTACCGAGCGATCACTCAGCCCGGCCGAAATAGCCGCCTACGAGGCGCCCTTTCCGACACCGGGTTACAAAGCCGGAGCCCGGGCTTTCCCGGCACTGGTGCCAACGTCGCCCAGCGACCCGGCCAGTGCCGCCAACCGGGAAGCCTGGCGCGTGCTGGAAAAATGGCGCAAACCCTTTATCACCTGCTTCAGCAACGGCGACCCGATTACCCGGGGTGGCGACCGTTACATGCAGCGGCGAATCCCCGGAGCCTTCGGCCAGCCCCATATCACCCTCAACGGCGGACACTTCCTGCAGGAAGATTCTCCCCAACAGTTTGCCCGGGTCATTCTGGACGCGCTGAAAGCCGAGATAGCGGCCTGATAACCAGACCCGCCCGACTCAACCGAAGACTGTAACCGTCTGCCGGCTCAGGGCTACCAGTTCACCGGCCGGAGTCCAGATACCAGCGTGAGTGTGACCATATCCGGCGCCAGCCTGGTCGATGGTTGCCCGGTACAGCAGCCAGTCATCCGGCTTCATGGCAGGCCGGGGATGGACAATCTCCAGTGCCCAGCTCAGGGAACTGGCTGGGGCCGGCCCCTTGAGATGCGGCAACAGCGCCGGTGGCCAGGCATCAACCAGAGCAACAATGTGGGCGTCGGTCATAGTCGCCGGGGCTTCCCGGAACTTCATCCAGCCCCCCATTTCGCGCCCGCCCTTACCGGAGAATGGCATATGGCCAAACGCCCAGCGCATTTCGATATGCCGGGTAAACTCCGGCGTCACTTTCGGGATATACGGAAGTGACTGACATTGCTCTGCCGGAACCGCTTCCGGTGCCGACGTCGGTGCCACCCGGACAGCAGACTCACGGTCGCCCCCGAAACTGGCAAGACAGACAAGGCGTGGCTCGCCATTCTGAAGGATCCGTCCCTGGACCTGGGATACTGCCTTGCCTTCACGCAGAACTTCGGCCTCAACACGGGCCGGCACATCCGCCTCTACGGGGCCGACAAAAGACACCTGAAGGGCCCGCATGGCGCGATCATCCGCCACCTTTGATGCCATCACCTCAAACACCAGGGCCGCTACCAGGCCGCCGAACGTTGCACGTCCCTGGCCCCAGTCTGACGGTATCACCACTTCGCCGTTATTCCGGACATCACCGAGAAGGTCATCGAACGTCATTTGTTTTAGATCCTGTTCATTAGCCTGCAAACCGGTAAGACTGCACCACTTACCGAAGCCTGACAATAGGCCTGCCCCGGCAACTACCTATCGATTGCCTGGCAATAGTCGTATAAAAACCACCCCAAACAGACTATAATGCGCCAAAATCATGCATTGCCTGTGCAGTGCGATACCCTCCGAATACCGAGTACATTCATGTCAGAATTGTCTTTTGCCGAACTGGGGCTGGATCCAGCAGTACTGGAAGCCGTCTCCGCCGTTGGCTATGAAACCCCGTCGCCCATCCAGGCGCAATCCATCCCTGCTCTGCTGGCCGGCAACCATCTGTTGGGCGTTGCCCAGACAGGCACCGGCAAGACCGCAGCCTTTGCCCTGCCATTGCTGAGCCGGATTGATGCGAACGTGGCCGAGCCACAGATTCTGGTACTGGCCCCTACCCGGGAGCTGGCGATTCAGGTCGCGGAAGCGTTTACCACCTACGCCAGCAAGTTCCGCAATTTTCATGTTCTGCCAATTTACGGTGGCCAGGATTTCTCACCACAGATTCGCGGCCTGAAGCGTGGCGCCCAGGTTATTGTGGGCACACCTGGCCGCATGCTCGACCATCTGCGCAAGGGCACCCTGAAGCTCGACGGCCTGAAGGCACTGGTGCTGGACGAAGCCGACGAAATGCTGCGCATGGGCTTCATTGATGACGTGGAAGCCATCCTGGCGAAGACGCCGGACACCTGCCAGCGCGCGCTCTTCTCGGCCACCATGCCGCCACAGATCAAGAAGGTTGCGCAGACTTACCTGAAAAACGCTACCGAAGTAAGAATCGAGAGCGAAACCCGCACGGTTGAACGCATCGCTCAGTTCGTGCTGCCGGTCTACGCCGAGCGCAAGCTGGATGCGCTGACCCGCATTCTGGAAGTTGAGCCATTTGACGCCTCGATCATTTTCGTGCGCACCAAGGCCGAAACCACCATGCTGGCAGAGAAGCTGTCCGCACGCGGCCACGCTGTGGCGCCTCTGAGCGGCGACCTGAACCAGCGTCAGCGCGAACAGACCGTTGAAGATCTCAAGCGTGGCAAAAAAGATATCATCATTGCCACCGATGTCGCCGCCCGTGGTCTGGACGTACCCCGGATTACCCACGTTATCAACTACGATGTGCCCTACGACACCGAGGCCTACATCCACCGGGTTGGCCGTACCGGCCGTGCCGGTCGCACCGGCAAGGCTATCCTGCTGGTGACTCCGCGAGAGCGCAGCTGGCTGCGCACTCTGGAGCGGGCCACCAACTCCCCGATGGAACCGTACCAGCTGCCGTCACCTGCCGCCCTGCAGAAAATGCGGGTAGAACAGTTTGAGGCGCAGCTGCTGGGCTTCACCGACGATCCTCGCGCCGCCAAGGCCATCGCCCTGTTGGACGAGATCGCCGAACGTAACGACATGGACATGGCCGCCATCGCTGGCGCCATGGCCTGCTTGCTGGAAGCCTCCCAGCCGGATTCTCTGCCACTGGAACAACCGGAAGCACTGCCCGAGATTTCCGCCGCGCCTCGCCGGGATCGCAAAGGCCCGCCTCCGGGCAAAGGCGGCTTCCGCAAAGGCGGCCCTGGCAAGAAGTTCAGCAAGGATGGCAAACCCGGCTTCCGCAAGAGCGGGCCGAAAGGTGGCAAGCCCGCCGGCAAGGGCGGCAAGCCTGCAGGAAAAGGCCCCAAGCGCGCGCCGCGCTGAGGCCTGATTGGCTAGCCGGTCAATCTGACCGGCTACGCTGGTATACGACAAAGCTGTAGTCGTAAGGATTGTTGTCAGACGCAGAAAAATCTTCGCGCCCGATCTCTTCCCACTCGTCCCAGTTCACTTCCGGAAAGAAGGCATCTCCGTCCACCTCTGCGTGCACCTGAGTGATGTATATCCGGTCAACCATTGGCAGCGCTTCAGCATAGATCTGGCCTCCGCCAATAATCATCACCTCATCACCACCTTCAAGCTCCGCCTGGGCCTCCGCTTTCACCAACGCTTCGTTCAGCGACGCTGCGGCAACGGTTCCGGCTGGCGCCTGCCATTCCGGATTTCTGGAAATCACCACGTTCATCCGCCCGGGTAAGGGCCGGCCGATGGAGTCCCAGGTCTTTCTGCCCATGATAATGGGCTTGCCCATGGTGGCCTGCTTGAAGTAGCGCAGATCACCTGGCAGATACCAGGGCAGCTTGTTATTCCGGCCGATCACCCGGTTTCGGGCCATAGCTACGATGAGGGCCTTGCGCATAACGGGTTCCTTGGTCAAATCGCTATAGGGGCTTTGATCACGGGGTGCGGGTCGTAACCTTCGAACTCGAAATCTTCCAGCTCGTAGTCGAAGATGGATTCCGGTTTACGCTTGATGACCAGCTTCGGCAACGCGCGGGGCTCACGCCTGAGCTGTTCGAATACGATGTCGTCCGTCAGGTGATTCCGGTACAAGTGGCAATCGCCAAACGTGTGCACGAACTCGCCCACCCCCAGATCACACTGCTGCGCAATCATATGGGTCAACAAGGCATAGGACGCAATATTGAAGGGCACACCCAGGAAAAGATCGGCGCTGCGCTGATAGAGCTGGCAAGACAACTTGCCGTCGGCGACATAGAACTGAAACAGACAGTGGCAAGGCGCCAGGGCCATGCGCCCCTCCCGCACGTTATCCTGCGGACTGATGGACTCGTCCGGCAGCTCAGCCGGATTCCAGGCGGAGACAATCAGGCGTCGGGAGTTGGGCTTGGTGCGAATCTGCTCGATCACCTCGCTGATCTGGTCAATCACGCGGCCGTCGTGGCATTGCCAGCTGCGCCACTGCTTGCCGTAGATCGGACCGAGATCGCCGTTTTCCAGTGCCCACTCATTCCAGATGCTGACTTTGCGTTCTGTCAGCCAGGTGTTGTCGGTGGAACCCTTGAGGAACCACAAGAGTTCATAAATGATGCTGCGCAGGTGGACCTTCTTGGTGGTCACCAGCGGGAAACCGTCCTGCAGATTGAAACGCATCTGGCGGCCGAACACCGAGCGGGTGCCCACGCCGGTGCGATCACCTTTGTCGAATCCGTTATCGACAACATCCTGCATCAGATCGAGATAGGCTTTCATTGGACGTTTCTCCGATAAGCAAGGAACATCAGGGCGGCGCCGGCGGCAATCATCGGTGCAGAGAGCACCTGCCCCATCGTCAGCCAGTCAAAGGCCAGGTAACCCAACTGTGGATCTGGCTGGCGAACGAACTCCACCAGGAAACGGAAGATGCCATAGCACACCAGAAACAGGCCGGACACTGCCATTCTCGGGCGGGGCCTTGAGGAGAACCACCAGAGAATCACGAACAGGAGTACGCCTTCCAGCGCGAACTGATATAACTGTGACGGATGCCTGGCAAGGCTGTCTGGCGCCTGCGGAAAGACCATGCCCCAGGCTACGTCTGTCGGTTTGCCCCAGAGTTCGCCGTTTATGAAATTTCCGATTCGCCCGGCACCCAGCCCGACCGGGACCAAGGGCGCGACAAAATCGGCGATTTTCCAGAACCCGGCTCCGGTTTTTCGGCCATACCACCACATGGCCAGCATTACCCCCAGCAACCCGCCATGGAAAGACATACCGCCTTCCCAGACCCGGAGCAGCCAGAGCGGGTCCGCAATAAAGGCATCGAAGTTGTAAAACACTACATAGCCAAAGCGGCCACCGAGAATCACGCCCAGGGCCATATAGAACAGCAGATCACCCACCTGCTCTTCCTGCAGTGGCGACCAGGGCTTGCGGGACCGGAGACGGCCCAGCCACCAGCCAGCAGCAAACCCGACCAGATAGGTCAGGCCGTACCAGTGAATTTTCAACGGCCCAAGGGCGATCGCCACCGGGTCAAACTGTGGATGTTGCAGCATGAATGCTCTCTCAGCTCAGAAGAAACCGTAAACCAACCAGAACCAGCATAATGGCAAAGATGCGTTTGAGCAGGCGCCCATCCAGACGATGGGCCAACCCGGCGCCGATTCGTGCAAAGAACACACTGGTGGCAACCACACCCACCAACGCCGGCAGGTAGATAAAACCAAGACTCAACTCGGGCAGATCGGGATCCTGCCAGCCGGTCCAGACGTTAGCCAGGGCGCCCGCAATTGCAATCGGGAAGCCGCAAGCAGCCGAAGTCGCCACCGCCTGCTGCATTTTGACGTTGCACCAGCTCAAATAGGGCACGGTCAGAGTGCCACCACCAATTCCGAAGATGGCCGATGCCCAGCCAATGATACCGCCGGCTGCTCCGAGCCCGGTGGTGCCCGGAACATCCCGCCCCGGCTTCGGATTGACCTCAAGAATCATCTTCAGTGCCACCAGAATGACGAACACCCCGATAATGGTTTCCAGCACCGGGCCACTCAGCATCGCAGCTGTCCAGGCACCGAGCACAGCACCAACCACAATACCAAAGGTCATGGGGCGAAACAGATCCCAGCGCACTGCGCCATGCTGGTGGTGGGTACGTATGGAACTGATGGAGGTAAAGACAATGGTGGCCAGCGACGTCCCCACGGCAAGATGAGCTGCAATCTCCGGGCTAATCCCCTGCAGCCCGAAACTGAAGATCAGTACCGGCACAATCACCAGACCGCCACCGATGCCAAAGAGACCGGCCATGGTGCCTGCCAATGCGCCCAATAAAAGATACAGTACGATGATGCCTATCATGCTCATGGTTACAGACCACCCCGGCTCAGATCAGGCTGGTATGATACGCAGGAATGCCAGCAACTTCAGCCCACGCATCCAAGGAATTCCGTTCACCCATGTGCCTAATTGCTTTTGCCATCGGCCAGAACCCCCGCTTTCCCCTGGTGGTTGCTGCCAACCGGGATGAATTCTTCCGCCGTCCCACGGCCGCCATGGACTGGTGGCAGGCCGACAGCGGTCAGCATTTGCTGGCCGGGAGAGACCTGGCTTCTGACGGCACCTGGCTGGCCATCAGCGCGAACGGTCAGGTTGCCGCTGTTACCAATGTACGGGAGGGTAGCCCCGAAACCGGTCGCTCCAGCCGCGGCGAACTGCCCGTTCGTGCCCTGGCTGAACCCGCCAGCGTATTGGGCGCTGCTCTGAACAGCGAACCCGATCGGTACGCTGGATTTAATCTGGTGTCTCTGACAGAACGCGGTGGCTGGTATTACAGCAACCGCGACGCGCACCCCGGGCGCCAACTCTTCCGAGGCAGCTTTGGTCTTAGCAATCATCTCTTACAGACACCCTGGCCGAAACTGCTGCGCCTGAGGAAGGCCTTTGCCACCGCGGTTGAAGCTGCGAGCCACCGTACCGAGGACTTGCACAACCAACTCCTGCCTTTGCTTCAGGACACCAGCCCGGCGCCCGACGCCATGCTTCCTGATACTGGCGTAGGCATTGAAACCGAACGATTTCTATCGTCACCGTTCATTGTTGGCAGTGACTACGGCACACGGGCCACTACCATCGTTACACTGGACGCACAGGGCGAAGTCAGGGTGACAGAACAATCCTGGGGACCCAATGCCCAGCCCCTGGAAAAACGGCCATTCAGCTGGCAGCGATAGCAAACCGACTCTGTTATAATCCGCGCAATTTCCGAAACACCCGACCGGAGGTCGCCCCATGGCCGGCGAGAACACCAGCAGCGCTTCCATAGCCGACTTTGAGAAATCCCTGAACGAACTGGAACAACTGGTTCGTGACCTGGAACAGGGCGAACTGTCCCTGGAACAATCACTGGCGGCTTTCGAGCGCGGCGTCAAGCTGACACGGGAATGCCAGAGTGCCCTGAAATCCGCGGAACAGCGGGTCGAGCAGCTGGTACAGAACAGTGACGGCACACTGGAAACCCGGCCTTTCTCAACAGACGACGAGCAGTGATGGACCATCGCATCCGCCAGGCGGAGGCCTATCTGGACCAGTGCCGCCAACAGGTTGATCGGGAGCTGGACCGTTGTCTTGCCAGCCACGCCACCTCAGAACGGCTCCAGGAAACCATGCGTTACAGCGTTCTGGGCGGCGGCAAACGAGTGCGCCCGGCCCTGTGCATGGCTGCCGCCCGAGCCATGGGCAGCCAAGAAAGCACGGCCCTGGCGCCAGCCTGCGCCCTGGAACTGATTCACGCCTATTCCCTGGTCCACGATGACTTGCCGGCCATGGACGATGACGATCTCCGCAGGGGCCGACCGACCGCTCACATTGCCTTTGACGAAGCTTCGGCCATTCTGGCCGGGGATGCACTGCAAACACTGGCGTTTGCGTTGCTGTCCGATGCGCCGGCGTTGTCAGATCGACAACGCGTGACCATGATCTCGGAGCTGGCCCGGGCCAGCGGTCATCAAGGCATGGTTGGCGGTCAGGCCATTGATCTGGAATCCGTGGGGCGACAGCTGAGCGTGGCGCAACTGGAAGCCATGCACCGGCACAAAACCGGCGCCCTGATCGAAGCCAGTGTTCGCCTGGGCGCACTAACCTCTGAAACCGTGACCAAGTGCCAGTTGAGCAACCTGACTGATTACGCCAGCGCACTGGGGCTCGCGTTTCAGGTGCAGGACGATCTTCTGGATATTGAGGGCGACACCGAGGTCATCGGAAAACGCCAGGGCTCTGATGCCGCCAAGGCAAAACCCACGTATCCGGCATTACTGGGTATTGAGGGAGCTCGCCAGCACCTGGCCCGACTGCTCGATGAAGCTCTGAGCGCACTGGAGAGCTTCGACTCGGAAGCCGACACCCTGAGGGCCATGGCTGACTACGTGGTGGCACGCAGCCACTGAACCATTTCAAGGCCAAGCATCACCATTTTGTAACAACTGGCCCGGGATGTATGAAACCGGGCCGCCTGTTCCCTTATAATGCCAGCCATAGAACCCACATTCCGATAAAGACCCGAGCTGATGCAGGACACATACATTTTCAGGGAAATCCCGTCGCAGCGACCCAATACGCCGTTGCTCGACCGGATAGACGTGCCATCCCAGCTGCGTGAACTGCCAGCGGAGGACTTGCCCCGGCTGGCCAGGGAATTGCGAGCGTTCTTGCTGTGGTCAGTGGGCCAGACCGGTGGTCATTTCGGCGCTGGCCTTGGCGTGCTCGAACTGACGGTGGCCCTGCACTACGTTTTCAATACCCCCGAAGACCGGCTGGTATGGGACGTCGGCCACCAGGCCTATCCCCACAAGATTCTGACCGGTCGCAAGGAACAAATGGGTAGCATTCGCCGTAAAGGAGGCCTGGCCGGCTTCCCGAAACGGGCAGAGAGCGAGTACGACACCTTCGGCGTAGGTCATTCGAGCACATCCATCAGCGCGGCACTGGGCATGGCAATCGCCGCCCGGATGCAGAAAACCGGCCGAAAAAGCATTGCCGTTATCGGGGATGGTGCCATGACCGCAGGCATGGCCTTTGAAGCCCTGAATCATGCCGGACACCTTCATGCCGACATGCTGGTGGTGCTGAACGACAACGACATGTCGATTTCACGCAACGTCGGCGGGCTTTCCAACTATTTCGCCAAGCTGCTCTCCAGCCGTACCTACAATCAGGTGCGCGACAGCAGCAAGAAGGTGCTCAAAGGCACCCCTCACCTGATGGCCCTGGCAAAGAAAACCGAAGAACATTTCAAGGGTATGATTGCGCCCGGCACGCTGTTTGAGGAGCTAGGGTTCAACTATATTGGCCCCATCGACGGCCACGACCTGCCCTTGCTGGTGGAAACCCTGGAGAACATCCGTGAGCTGGAAGGCCCGCAGTTCCTCCACGTGGTCACAACCAAAGGCAAAGGTTTTGCCCCTGCCGAAGCGGACCCGATTGGCTACCATGCCATCAACAAGATTGAACCGGTGCCCGCCAGCAAGCCGGAACCGGTGAAGCCGAAACCGGCCAGCCCGAAATATGCCAACGTCTTCGGGCAGTGGCTATGCGATGCCGCCGAACAGGACAGCCGGGTAGCCGGAATTACCCCCGCCATGTGCGAGGGTTCAGACCTGCTGGCCTTTTCAGAGCGTTTCCCGGATCGCTATTTTGATGTCGCCATTGCCGAGCAGCATGCGGTCACCCTGGCGGCAGGTCTGGCTTGTGATGGTGCCAAGCCGGTCGTGGCCATTTACTCAACATTCCTGCAGCGAGCCTATGACCAGTTGGTACACGATGTCGCCATCCAGAACCTGGATGTCCTGTTTGCCATTGATCGTGCGGGCCTGGTCGGCGAGGACGGCCCCACCCACGCTGGCGCCTTCGACATCAGCTATCTACGCTGCATTCCCAACATGCTGGTGATGACGCCGTCGGACGAAAACGAAACCCGGCAGCTACTGCACACCGGCCTTGAATACAGCGGCCCGGCTGCCGTTCGCTACCCCCGGGGTACCGGACCTGGGGCCGAAATCCAGCAGCAACTCACCCCACTGCCCATCGGCAAGGGCCGGCGCGTACGCGACGGTAGCGGTATTGCCATCCTTAATTTCGGCACCCTGTTGGCGCCGGGACTGGAGGCAGCAGAAGCCTTGGGCGCCACGGTCGCCGACATGCGCTTCGTCAAGCCTCTGGATGAGGCCCTGGTACTGGAACTGGCGGAAACCCACGACCTGCTGGTCACCCTGGAAGAAAACGTTATTGCCGGTGGCGCCGGCAGCGCGGTGACGGAATTCCTGAATGCCCGCCAGGTTTCCATGCCGGTATTACAACTGGGACTGCCGGATGCGTTCGTTGAACACGGTCAGCATAAGGAATTACTGCGGGACTGTGGGCTGGATGCCGAAGGCATTCTTCGCAGCATTGCCACGCGAATGGAGCAGCTCGGATACCCGACAGTGGTGGCGGCTAAATAACTCGGGAACGAAGGCGGATCACAACTGATCCGCCAGAGGCCGATCAGACCGGGTCGTCATCCTGGTGGGTTTCCAGCCAGTGGCCCAGTTTGCTCTGCTTGGTATTCAGGTAGTGCTCGTTGTGCGGATTGCGGCCCACATGCAGAGGCACTCGCTCGGCAATGTTAATGCCGTAGGATTCCAGCGCCTTCACCTTGCGCGGATTGTTGGTCATCAATCGCAGGCTTTTGATGCCCAGGTGCTCAAGCATGTCCTTGCACATGCTGTAATCCCGGAGATCTGCGCCAAAGCCCAGACGCTCATTCGCTTCCACGGTGTCGGCGCCCTGGTCCTGCAGACGGTAGGCCCGGATCTTGTTCAGCAATCCGATACCGCGGCCTTCCTGCCGCAAGTACATCAGAATACCCCGACCCTCCCGGGCGATACTGCGCAACGCTTCTTCCAGCTGATAACCACAGTCACAACGCATGCTGTACAGGGCATCGCCCGTCAGACACTCCGAGTGGGTCCGTGCCAGCAGTGGTTCTGCGCTATCAATGTCCCCCAACGTCAGCGCCACATGCTCCTTCCCGGTGTCCGGCTCCTCAAAGCCGTGCATATCAAACACACCAAAGGGGGTGGGCAAACGGCAGGTTTCAATGTAACGAACAGCCACTGTGTTTCCTCGTGGTTCGGACAAATTGGGCGGGCATTCTATCATGCGGCTGCTTGCCTGGCGTAGTGTCGACACAGTTCCCCTCCGGATTATGCAGTACCCGAAAGGTTACGGTCGCCGCCAGGCTTCAGATCATTGCTCCCGGGCCTGCCAGTGGCCGGAGCGGCCGCCTTTCTTTTCCAGCAGACGCAGATTATCGATCACCATACCTTTGTCGACCGCCTTACACATATCGTAAATGGTCAGGGCGGCCACACTCGCGGCCGTCAGCGCTTCCATTTCAACACCGGTCTGACCGGCCAGTTTGCACCGGGTCTCGATCGCCACGGAGGCGCCATCATTGCCAGCCCTCAGTTCGACTTTCACGGAGGTCAGGTTAAGCGCATGGCACAGGGGAATCAGGTCGTGGGTTCGTTTCGCAGCCATGATGCCTGCTATTCTGGCCGTCGCCAGCACATCCCCCTTGGGGTGCTCACCTTCCAGGATCATTCTCAGGGTTTCCGGAGCCATCCGGACACAGGCTTCGGCTCTGGCCTCACGTTCCGTCACCGCTTTGTCGGTGACATCCACCATTCGGGCTTCACCCTTGTCATCCAGATGGGTCAGTTTTGTCACAGAAAACTCCGATTGATCTGTTGAAGAGGTTACTTTGGCATGGCCCGGGCCTGGTTGGAATCCGTAATCGCCCCGGGCCACAGATGGCTACCACCAGAAACCGATACCAGCCACGCCCTGGCCACCAAGCGCGCGGGCCTGGGACTGGTGCTCAGGTCCGAGACCTCCGATACCGTAAACCGGCACATTTGCCGTTGCGGCCAACGCCTGAAAAGCAGCCCACCCGATTCCGGGCTGCCCCGGATGGCTGGGCGTCTCCAGTACATTTCCCAGGACCACGTAATCCGCCCCCAGGCGCTCTGCATGGCGCAATTGCTCAGCACTATGGCAGGACACACCCAACCAGTAATCGTCGCTGAAAGGGCGTTCTGAATACTGCTGCGCCTCGCGCCAGGGCAGGTGAACGCCCTGGACATCTGGAACGGCCCGACACAGGTCTGCCGCCCCATGCAGAATCAACCCGAGGCCCCTTTCCCGGCACCCGCCCAGAGCCGCTGCGGCCAGCTCAAGGTACGCAGCCCCTGAGAGGGTCGGAGCGCGAAGCACCACCAGTGAATCCGGCTGCCCCCGGTCGAGAGCGGCACCGAGTCTGGCCAGGCCTGCCGGCGCATCCTCAATTGTTCCGGTAACCGCCAGCCGATGGGGCAATCGCAGCGCCCTGATGATGGGCCGGTTAGCGGCAGGAAACTCTTCGTCCTTGAGCGCCTCAGGAGCCAGCCAGCTGACCGGCTGACCTTCTTTACCCTCTGGCTCGCCCTGAGCCGAGTGGCTTGACCAGACATCAAGAAACACACACTTGTCGCCGTAGTCGTGACGTATGCCAATCACCGGCTCCAGGCTGTCCTCAGTCAGAACCAGCCCGGTCTCTTCGGCGATTTCCCGACACAGTGCCTGCTGGACGGTTTCTCCGGGCTCGACCTTACCACCCGGAAACTCCAGCAAACCGCCCTGATGGGCTGTGTCCGGGCGCCTTGCAATCAGGACACGACCATCGCGAACGATCACGCCCACCGCTACATGAACCGTCTTACGGTTAGCGGAAAGACCCTCGACAGACTCAGGTACGGTATTCGGCATTGATGGTCACGTAATCATGGGAAAAATCACAGGTCCAGACCGTTTCCCGGACATTGCCCCGTTTCAGATCAATCGCAATAGTGATCTCTTCCTGATCCATCACCGCCTGACCCCGAGCCTCGGAGTAGTCGTCGGCACGGCCACCGTTGCGCACCAGGCAGACATCGCCCAGGTAGATTTCAAGGGCATTGAGGTCCAGATTCTCCACACCGGCACGACCAACGGCCGCCAGGATACGCCCCCAGTTCGGGTCTGACGCAAACAGGGCGGTTTTCACCAGCGGGGAGTGCGCCACGGTATAGGCTACATCAAGCGCTTCTTGCTGGCTGGCTGCGCCGCTGACATCAATGGTGACGAATTTGGTAGCCCCCTCGCCATCCCGGACAATGGCGTGGGCCAGCTCCAGGTACACGTCCTGCAAGGCCGCCCGCAGTTCCGGCAGCAGCGGGCTGTCGGCGGTAATCTCAGGCCCGCCATACTGGCCACTGGCCATCAGCATGCAGGCATCGTTGGTGGAGGTGTCGCCGTCAATGGTAATGCGGTTGAACGACTTCTCGCCGAGCTCAGAAGCCAGCGTTTGCAGTACCTCCGGCGCAAGACGGGCATCGGTAGCGATGAAGCCGAGCATGGTGGCCATGTTGGGGCGAATCATGCCCGCGCCCTTGCTGATTCCGGAAATGGTCACCCGATGGCCATCCAGATCCAGCTGCCGCGACGCGCCTTTAGGGCGGGTATCGGTGGTCATAATGCCGGATGCCGCCTCTGCCCAGCGGTCTTCCCGGGTGTCGGCCAGAGCCTCCGGCAGCGCGCTGACGATCTTGGCGACCGGCAATGGCTCTCCAATCACCCCGGTAGAGAACGGCAATACCTGGCTGGCAGAAATGCCCGCCTCTTTCGCCAGCGCCTCGCAGCAGGCCGCGGCGTCCGTCAGGCCCCGTTCGCCGGTACCGGCGTTGGCATTGCCGGTATTGATCAACAGATAGCGCGGAGCATCCTGGGACAGGTGGCGGCGACTGAGGACCACTGGGGCCGCACAGAACTGGTTGCGGGTAAAAATACCCGCTACCCGGGTTTCCGGCGCCAGTTCAAACACCACGATGTCTTTTCTGCCGGGCTTTTTGATCCCCGCACTGGCTATGCCCAGCTTGATTCCCGCCACCGGGAAGAAATCGGGTAAGGTTCCTGGACCTACCGCCATGCCTGTCTCCTTGAATTTTCCTGATCTTCAAACGACAGAACCCGCAAGCGCCAGCGCACTGGCGAATTGCGGGTTCTGGTTTCCGGCTACTCAGTGGCTGATCAGCTCACCTTTCCGCAGCATTGCTTGTACTTTTTGCCAGACCCGCAGGGGCAAGGCTCGTTACGACCGACCTTGCGCTCCTGGCGGACAAAGGTCTCCGGGGTTGCCTGCTGGGCCTGCTGGCCATCGTCACCCTCACCTTCTGCCTGGGCGGCACTGGCCTGCTCGTGGCGGAGTTTGGCGCGCGCCATTTCCCGCTCCAGCTCTTCCTTGCGTCGACGTTCGATTTCCGCCATTTCCTCTTGGCTCTGAACCCGCACATGGCACAAAACCCGGGTAACGTCACGCTTCATGGTATCGAGCATGGTTTCGAACAGGTTAAACGCCTCGCGCTTGTATTCCTGCTTCGGGTTCTTCTGAGCGTAGCCACGCAGATGGATACCCCGGCGCAGGTGATCCATGTTGGACAAATGCTCCTTCCATAGGGTATCCAGCACCTGCAGGAACACCTGCTTCTCAAACTTGCGCATGGCTTCGGAACCGGCCACTTCTTCCTTGGCCTTGTACTCAGCCACAATGGCATCGAGAATCTTCTGGCGAAGATTGTCTTCATACAGTTTATTGTCGTCCTTCAGCCACTGCTGGATGGGCAGCTCAATCGCCATCTCGGACTGCAACTGAGCCTCCAGCCCCTGAACATCCCACTGTTCGGGCATGCTTTGCGGCGGAATAAACTCACTGACCACCGAATCCACGACGTCTTCGCGAATCGTATCGATCATCTCGGAAATGTCGTTGGACGCCATCACCTCGTTGCGCTGCTCGTAGATGACCGTACGCTGATCGTTGGCGACATCGTCGTATTCAAGCAGCGTTTTACGCATATCGAAGTTGCGGCCTTCGACCTTGCGCTGCGACTTTTCAATGGCATTGGTGACCATCCGGTGCTCGATGGCTTCACCTTTCTTCATGCCCATGGCCTGCATCAGATTCTTCACGCGCTCCGGCGCAAAGATCCGCATCAGGTTGTCCTCCAGCGAGAGGAAGAATCGGGAAGAGCCCGGATCCCCTTGACGACCGGCACGACCCCGGAGCTGGTTATCAATCCGGCGGGATTCGTGGCGCTCCGTACCGATGATGTGCAGGCCACCGGCGTCCAGTACCTGGTTATGGCGCTCAGTCCACTCCGCCTTCATGCGAGCCACTTCCTCTTCCGAGGGATTATCCAGGGCCGCAACTTCGTACTCCCAGTTGCCACCGAGGACAATATCGGTACCCCGACCCGCCATATTGGTAGCAATGGTAACCGCACCCGGCCGCCCTGCCTGGGCAATAATCAAGGCTTCCGATTCGTGCTGTTTGGCGTTCAGGATCTTATGGTCAATGCGTGCCTTCTTCAGCAGCATGGACAGAAGTTCGGAGGCTTCGATGGACGCGGTGCCCACCAGAATGGGCCGCCCTTCTGCGGTCACATCCTTGATTTCATCGATGATAGCGTGGAATTTCTCTTCCTGGGTCAGGTACACCAGGTCGTTGTAATCAATCCGCTGAATGGGCTTGTTCGGCGGAATAACCACCACGTCCAGGCCGTAGATCTGGCGGAATTCGAATGCTTCGGTATCGGCGGTACCTGTCATACCGGCCAGCTTGTCATAGAGACGGAAATAGTTCTGGAAGGTCGTCGACGCCAGCGTCTGGCTTTCGGCCTGAATCTTGAGCCCTTCTTTTGCTTCAATCGCCTGATGCAGACCTTCGCTCCACCGGCGTCCGGGCATGGTCCGGCCAGTGTGTTCATCTACGATCACCACCTGACCGCCCTGGACAATGTAATCCACGTCTTTCTGGAACAGGTGATGGGCTCGGAGCGCCGAGTGCACATGGTGCAGCAGGCTCAGGTTGGCAGCCGAATACAGGCTTTCACCCTCCTTCAGCAGGCCCTGACCAAGCAGCAGATCTTCAACCTTCTCATGACCGGATTCGGTCAGTTCAACCTGACGGGATTTCTCATCAATGGTGAAGTCACCGGAGGATTCACCTTCCTCGCTCACCTCGCCTTTCTCAAGACTCGGCACCAGAGCATTGACGGCCTGATACAGTTTGGAAGAATCCTCAGCGGCACCGGAAATAATGAGCGGGGTACGGGCCTCGTCGATCAGGATGGAATCGACTTCATCGACAATGGCAAAGTTAAGACCGCGCTGAACCTTGTCCTCAATGCTGAAGGCCATGTTGTCGCGCAGATAGTCGAAACCGAATTCGTTATTGGTGCCATAGGTGATATCGGCCTGATAGGCGGCACGCTTTTCTTCCGGCGGCTGGCCCGACGCCACTACTCCCACCTGCATGCCGAGGAAACGGTAAAGTTTGCCCATCCATTCGGCGTCACGGCGAGCCAGGTAATCGTTCACGGTTACCACGTGCACGCCTTTACCGGGAAGCGCATTCAGGTAGACCGCGGCGGTAGCCACCAGAGTTTTCCCTTCACCGGTCTTCATTTCGGCGATTCGACCTTCATGCAGGGTCATGCCCCCGATGAGCTGGACATCGTAGTGGCGCATGCCCATCACCCGGCGGCTGGCCTCCCGCACTGTGGCAAACACTTCAGGCAGCAGGCTGTCCAGCGCTTCACCTTCATCAAGTCTGCGCCGGAACTCAGCGGTCTTGCCTTGCAACTCGGTGTCAGACAATGCGCCAAACTGTTCCTCAAGTTCATTGATGCGCGTGACAACTTTGCGCATCCTCTTGATTTCTCTGGCGTTCTTACTGCCGAACATCTTGGTTGCAAGCTTTGTGAACATAGACCACTGCTTCTTCAGTTAAACGGAGGAAGCCGGCATTCTAACCTTATTTGGCGACAGGACAAAAGGCGGGGTTCACGGGAATGGAATCAGCGGCTTGCGCGCTGGATGTATTTCACGGGATTTTCGGATTTACCATTGCGGATAACTTCAAAATGCACGTGGGGGCCGGTGGACCGGCCGGTGCTGCCCATCAGTGCAACAACCTGGCTTTTCTGCACCACATCCCCAACCTTAACCTTGATGCTCTTGGCATGGGCATAACGGGTAACCAGGCCGTCGCCATGGTCGATTTCAACCAGATTTCCGTAGCCATAGCGCTCGTCCGCCCAGGTTACAACACCAGCCGCCACGGCAATAATATCGCTGCCTTCCTTGCCTGCCAGATCAACACCGGCATGCCAGGTACGTTTTCCGGTAAAAGGATCCGAGCGGTATCCGTATTTGGACGAGAGCCAGCCCCAGGTGATCGGCCGCCCCTGCACATAGAGCTCATCTTCCAGCTTTTTGCGGGAAGCGACTTTATCGAGCAGGCGCAGTTGCTTTTCGCGATCGTTGATCTGCTGTTCCAGCTGATTGATCATGTCCGTCAGCTCGGGAGCCGTGTAGGAATCCCCGGGTAGCGCATCTTCTTCGGGACCACCAACCGCTGCCGGCTTGTCAAAATTGAATTCATCGCTGGCGACCATGCCGGTTTCCACGAATCGCTGGCCGAGCGCATCCAGGCGCAGCAGACGACCCTGAATCTGGCCCAGCCGAAGGGTCAGCGCATCAATCTGCTGCTGCACGTTCTCACGAACCCGGGCGACTTCGTCCTTCTGATCTTGCAGCCTTTCTTTCCAGCCGGCCACAAGCTCAGACTCGGTGGGTTGCCGGGCTTCAAACTGACTGATCGCCATCTGGTAGCCAGCCCATCCGGCTGCCGCCAGCGTTGACAACACCAGAAAGACCAGGCCACACAACAGCAGCCCATTCAGCGGTATTGCCCTGGATTGACCGTGACGTTTGCCTACGAAAATTACGTTCATATCGTCTTTCGGTTTCATTGTTGAGCCGCAACCGTATCCCTGTAGTGCTGCGACCCGGAAATATTCCGAGCGGGTCTGCTATCCTTGGCAACAACTACGTACTGAATAATCGCAGCGCCCGGTAGACTCTCTCACTCGTGACAATGTAAAACGAGAGTAACAATGGCGCTACGCACAAAGCGTGCCGAAGTGTAACCAATCGTAAACAGGCTCGTCGAGAAAAAAGCGACCATGACGGAAAAAAATGATCAAAAAATGATCTTCGGCAAAGGATCGGCTGGCAACAATACGCTGAAAGAGCTGATGTCCAAAGCCGAACTACACCTACAGGCCGAACAACTGGTACTCGCGGCCATTCCCGCAGAACTGTCCGAGGGTACCCGATTTGTCAGCTGCCGGGAGGGGGAACTGGTGCTGTCCACTGATAACGCGAGCAAAGCCACGCGGCTGCGCTTCCGCCAGCACGAGATCATGTCGGCACTGAGGGAGAATGAACTGTTCCGCTACGTCTGGAAGGTCAGAATCAAGGTCAGCCCACCCAGATTCGCCAGCCGACGCAAACCGGTAAAAGAGCCGCTCAGCAAAGAAAATGCCCGGCTCCTCCAGGAGGAAGCCGGGCACACGAAGGATAAAGCTCTACGCGAGGTTCTCGAAAAACTCGCCAGCCACGTCCGGGATTAAGGCTTCCCGCCTTAACCCGCCGCCAGCACAGGTTTCATGTAAGAGATAGGTGCAGTGGCTTCATCATCGAAGGTCACTACTTCCCATGCGTCTTCTTCTGCCCTGAGCTTGCGCAGCAGCTTGTTGTTCAGGTCGTGACCTGATTTGATACCACGGAACTCACCAATCAGGCTGTTGCCCAACAGATAGAGATCGCCGATGGCATCCAGTACCTTGTGCTTGACGAACTCGTCATCGTAGCGGAGACCGTCCTCATTGAGGATCTTGTAGTCGTCCACCACAATCGCATTATCCACGCTGCCACCCAGTGCCAGGTTCATCGCCCGCAGCTTTTCGATATCGCGCATGAACCCGAAGGTTCTGGCCCGGGACACTTCCTTCACAAAGGAGGTGCTGGAAAAGTCCACGGTCGCTGTCTGGGCACGGCCCTTGAAGACCGGGTGATCGAAATCAATCCCGAAGCTCACCTTGAAGCCTTCAAACGGCAGGAAGGTGGCTTTTTTGTCGCCTTCTTCCACAGTGACTTCGCGCTTGATGCGGATAAAACGCTTGGCCGCTTCCTGCTCGGAGATACCGGCAGACTGAAGCAGGAAGACGAACGGCCCGGCAGAGCCATCCATGATCGGCACTTCTGCAGCGCTGAGTTCGACAAAACAGTTGTCGATGCCGAGACCAGCCATGGCGGAGAGCAGATGCTCTACCGTCGCCACACGGACACCGTCTTTTACCAGCGTCGTGGACAGCATGGTCTCACCCACATTCTCCGCACAGGCACGGATTTCGACCATCGGGTCGAGGTCCGTACGGCGGAAGATGATCCCCGTGTCGACGGGTGCTGGCTTCAGGGTCAGGTATACCTTTTCCCCGGAATGCAGGCCAACACCGGTCGCGCGGATGGTGTTTTTGAGTGTCCGTTGTCTGATCATCGGTTCATTATTCCGTCACAAAAAGTCGATATTCTGAGCAAAAAACTGCCCGGAGAATATCAGAATTCAAGACTGAGTACCATTTAACCAACATGACTTTACTTAACTTTTGCAATAGTCATGAGCTATGGCGTATCAGCTCAACTTAGGCGGAAGCTTTTGCTTTCTGATTCACAGTAAAGCCAGCCGTGCCACGGTTGAAACAGATTATCAATCAGCCTGCCGGCGAAGGAATGCGGGAATATCGAGATAGTCCACACCCTGCTCTTCGCTTTCTTTGCTCTGATCCAGCGCCACATTACCCTGGGCAACCGCACGACGACGCAACACGGCCGGGCGATCCAGCTGGTTGTAATCGGTCTTGCCATCGAGGGTACGGGTGTTGTCCACCACCTTGGTCGGCTTCTCGCGCTCGCCACCCAGGCCAGTCGCCACAACAGTAACCTTGAGCTCGTCGGTCATTTCCGGATCGATCACGGTACCGACCACCACAGTAGCTGAATCGGACGCGAATTCGCGCACAATGTCGCCCACTTCGGAGAACTCGCCCAGGTTCAGGTCCATACCAGCGGTGATATTGACCAGAATACCCTTGGCACCCTGCAGGTTGATATCTTCGAGCAGCGGGCTGCGAACTGCGGCTTCTGCGGCTTCACGGGCACGATTCTCGCCGGTGGCGCGACCGGTACCCATCATCGCCATGCCCATCTCGGACATAACCGTTTTCACGTCGGCAAAGTCGACGTTGATCATACCGTTGCGGGTAATCAGGTCGGCAATGCCCTGAACCGCACCCAGCAACACATCATTGGCGGAGGCAAAGGCATCCAGCAGGCTGGTTTTCTTGCCCATGACTGCCAACAGCTTTTCATTTGGAATGGTAATCAGGGAGTCAACGCTCTCTTCCAGTTCCTTCAAACCGGCTTCAGCGACGCTCATGCGCTTGCCGCCTTCAAACTGGAACGGCTTGGTAACCACCGCAACCGTCAGGATACCCAGCTCACGGGCAACTTCAGCAACCACAGGGGCTGCTCCGGTACCGGTACCGCCACCCATGCCGGCGGTGATGAACACCATATCGGAGCCGCTCAGAGCTTCGGCAATACGGTCACGGTCTTCCAGTGCAGACTGACGACCGACTTCCGGATTGGCACCCGCACCCAGGCCCTTGGTGATGTTGCCACCCAGCTGAATAATCTGACGTGCGTCCAGGTCCTTCAGGGCCTGGGCATCTGTGTTGGCGCAGATAAATTCAACGCCTTCCACGTCGCTGTTGAGCATGTGACGAACGGCGTTGCCACCGCCACCGCCAACACCGACGACCTTGATAACTGCGTTCTGCTGAACATTATCAACGAGTTCAAACATTTCCCCTACTCCTTCGTGCTGTGTCCGACCTTTCCAGGCCGGTTGCTTCAATCGTTGTGTTTTTTTCGAGAGACCTTCGTGTACTGCAACCGGAACACCGTCAGAAATGACCGGTGAACCAGGCTTTCATGCGCTCAACCAGCGAGGGAGCCTCCTCCCCCTTGAGCACCGGCGCCCGGCCAAGATCCATTTGCCGGAAGCCATGGATCAACAACCCGACGCCAGTAGCGTATATCGGGTTGTTGACCACTTCCGTCATACCGGAAACCGCCTGCGGACAGGCCAGTCTTACCGGCATGTGGAAGATTTCTTCAGCCAGCTCCACCACCCCTTCCATGGTGGACGAACCGCCTGTAATCACGATGCCTGCCGGGATCAGATCTTCGAACCCGGACCGGCGTAACTCAGACTGCACCAGCGTGAACAGCTCCTCATAGCGGGGCTCAACGACCTCCGCCAGAGCCTGGCGAGAAAGATCTCGCGGAGCCCGGTCTCCCACACTGGGAACCTTGATGGTTTCTTCCGCCCCCGCCAGTTGGGTCAGAGCGCAGGCGTATTTGATCTTGATTTCCTCGGCATTCTGGGTGGGCGTGCGCAACGCCATGGCAATGTCGTTGGTCACCTGGTCACCGGCGATCGGGATGACTGCGGTATGGCGAATTGCCCCGCCCGTGAACACGGCAATGTCGGTTGTACCACCACCGATATCCACCACACAGACGCCCAATTCCTTTTCATCCTCGGTCAGGATGGCGTGGCTGGAAGCCAGTTGTTCCAGAATGATGTCGTCCACTTCCAGCCCGCAGCGTTTAACACACTTCTCGATGTTCTGGGCCGCATTCACGGCGCAGGTCACCAGGTGCACCTTGGCCTCCAGCCGCACACCGGACATCCCCATCGGTTCCTTGATACCTTCCTGGTTATCGATGACGAACTCCTGAGGCAGGATGTGCAGGATTTTCTGGTCCGCCGGAATCGCCACCGCCTGGGCAGCGTCAATCACCCGGTCAATATCCGCCTGAGTGACTTCCCGGTCCCGGATCGCCACGATGCCGTGGGAATTGAGGCTCTTGATGTGGCTGCCAGCAATACCGGCGTACACCGAATGAATGCGACAACCCGCCATCAGTTCGGCCTCTTCAACCGCGCGCTGAATGGCCTGTACCGTGGTTTCAATGTTCACCACTACACCGCGCTTGAGCCCCCGGGACGGGTGTGAACCGATACCGACCACTTCGATGGTTCCATCCATCTTGCGCTTGCCGACTATCGCCACCACCTTGGAGGTTCCAATATCCAGGCCGACAATCATGTTTTCCGTTTCAACCGATGACATGTGTTTCACCAAACCCCAGGTTCGTAGTAATCGTTATCAGGATTTCGGAGCAGCCTGAGCCACGTCCGTCTTCCACTGCACCGCCACCCCGTTCGAGTAGCGGACATCTATCCGGCTGACCTCATCAACCCGCGAGGCCAGACGGTTCTCGTAAACGGTGATAAAGCGTTCAAACCGTTGTTCTACCTGATCTCGCCCCAGCACCACTTCAATGCCATTGCTGAGAGTCAGGGTCCAGGCGCCACGTTGCTCCAGCGCCAGTCCGGCAAAACCCAGGCCATACCCTACCAACTGCTCGCTCATGGTCCGGGCCATACCGATCACGTCCCTGACCCGCTCATCCGGCCCAGCCAGACGGGGCAGCTTTCCGGCAACCTCCGGATTCGGCGGCGAAAACAGTTCGCCGGAACGGCTCACCAGTCGACCATCGGTCCAGTAGGCCAATGGCTTCTTTTCCCGAATATCGATTTCAAGACGGCCTGGCCAGACTCGCTTTATCGCTGCCGACGCCACCCAGGGGCGCCGTTCCAGTTCAGCCTTGATGTCAGCCAGATCGGTGGCGAAATAGCTTTTGCCAATCCAGGCGCCGGCCGCTCGCTCAATGGCCGTCTGGCTGTCGCCAACAAATTCGCCCCGCACATCCACCGCCAGGATCTGCTGATCCATGGCGGTCAGCATCCGATCCGTTGCCCAGGGCACCATGGCGGCCAGAAGTACCACCGTTGCGCCCAGGCCGACCTGCAGCCAGGGTACGGCCGCCAGCACAGCTTTCAACACACCAAACCGGTCCCGCTCAGGCCCGACAGAGGTTGCCCCCCGACGGCGTGGCGGTTCGGGCGGTACGGCCCGGCTCCGGATCAGCAGCGTCTCAAGCATCGATACCCTCCGTCAGCGTATCCCTGAGAATTCGCACCACCAGCTCTTCAAAACTGATGCCGGCCGCCTTTGCAGCCATCGGCACCAGGCTGTGGTCGGTCATACCGGGAACCGTGTTCACCTCAAGCAACCAGAACTCACCGGCCCGGTCCTGCATGATGTCGACCCGTCCCCAGGTGCGACAGCCCAGCACCCGGAAGGCATCCAGGGCCAGATGCTGCAATCTCAATTCGTCATCGGGCGCCAGACCACAGGGAATACGGTACCGGGTATCGTCCGCCAGGTACTTGGCCTCATAGTCGTAAAAGGCGTGATCGGTGCTCAGGCCAATCGCCGGCAACGCTTTGTCCTGCAACAGACTGACGGTAAACTCCGGCCCTTCGATCCACTGCTCTACCAGCACCAGGTCATCCAGCCGGGCTGCCGCCTCATAGGCTTCGGCCAGCTCCGCCGCACTGCTCACTTTACGGATACCGATACTCGAACCTTCGTGGGCCGGTTTCACACTCAGGGGCGACCCCAGTGCGGTCACAATGTCCTTGGCCTCACCCACGGAGGTCATGGCACGAAATGCTGGCGTAGGCAGCCCACAACCTTCGAACACATACTTGGTGCGCAATTTGTCCATGGCCAGTGCCGATGCCAGCACTTCACTACCGGTATAGGGAATGCCTGCCTGTCCAAGGATCGCCTGAAGGGTCCCGTCTTCGCCACCACGGCCATGAAGGGCAATGAACACCCGATCGAAATCGGGTTCGTCCACGGTCCGCAGCAGACAGCCGCGAATGTCCCGGCCAACCGCATCGATACCCGCCGATTGCAGCGCTGCCAGCACGGCTTTGCCACTTTTCAGGGATACTTCCCGCTCGGCGGAATCGCCCCCCATGAACACAGCCACGCGCCCCAGTGCCCGAACCAGTTCGGGGGGTGCCTGATACGGCTGAATGTCGTTGTGGGTCAGATCACTCACTTGCCTTGACTCCTGCTGCTGCCAGCCTTGCTGCTACGCCACCGATATCGCCGGCCCCCTGGGTGATCAACAGATCACCATCCTGCAGGACATTGGCCAGCAGACTCTCGATTTCACGGTTGTCTTCAACGAACACGGGTTCTACCTTGCCCCGCTGCCGGATGCTCCGGCACAAAGCCCGCCCGTCTGCTCCCGGAATAGCCGGCTCACCCGCGGAATACACATCCATCAGCAACAGTCCATCCACTTCGGACAATACCCGCACGAAATCCTCATATAGGTCTCGGGTCCGGGTGTACCGGTGTGGCTGATACAGCATCACGATCCGGCGCTCGGGCCAGGCTTCGCGGGCAGCCCGGATGACAGCCTCCACCTCGGTGGGGTGGTGGCCGTAGTCGTCCACCAACGTCGCTGCTGCTTTCGGTGTCTGGTACTCGCCATACACCTGGAACCGACGGCCAACACCGGCAAATCCAGCCAGCCCGCGGCAGATGGCCTGGTCGTCCACCCCCTCGTCGGTCGCCACGGCAATCGTTGCCAGGGCGTTCAGAACGTTGTGACGACCCGGCATTTTCAGCTCCACCTGGAGATCCGGCCGACCACCAGGGCGACGAACCAGGAATCGGGTCTTCAGACCATCAGAGGTAATGTTCTCCGCCCGGTAATCAGCATCAGGATTGTCGATGCCATAAGTGATAATGGCCCGGGAAATGCGCGGAATGATTTCCTGAACGTAGTCGTCGTCCACACACATCACCGCAACACCGTAAAACGGCAGGTTGTGCAGGAAGTCCACAAAGGTCTGCTTGAGCTTTTCGACATCCCCACCGTAGGTGTCCATGTGATCAGCTTCAATGTTGGTGACCACAGAAATAACCGGTGTCAGATGCAGGAACGACGCATCGCTTTCGTCGGCCTCGGCCACCAGGTAACGGGAACCACCCAACTGGGCATTGGTTCCGGCGCTGTTGAGTTTGCCACCGATTACAAAGGTGGGGTCCAGTCCGGCCTCGCCCAACACGGAGGCAATCAGGCTGGTGGTTGTGGTTTTGCCGTGAGTACCGGCCACAGCGATACCATGGCGATAGCGCATGATCTCTGCCAGCATCTCGGCCCGGGGTACAATTGGTACCCGCCGTTCACGGGCAGAGACGACTTCCGGGTTGTCACCGGCAACGGCCGAAGACACTACCACCACGTCGGCCTGATCGGTGTTTTCGGCGCGATGACCGATGTACACATCGACATCCATTGCCCGCAGGCGCGCAGTAACAGCACTGTCCCGGATATCAGAGCCAGATACGTCATAGCCCTGGTTCTTCAGGACTTCGGCGATCCCGCTCATCCCGGCACCACCGATCCCGACAAAATGGATGTGGCGGATCCGGCGCATTTCCGGCACCTGATAGACCAGTGGCGGATTGGTTGCATCAGCCATTGGCGGCCTCCAGACAGTAATTCACGACTCTCTCCGTTGCATCAGGGCGGGCCAGCGAGTGGGCGGCCTTCGCCATGGTCAGAATTCGTTTTCGATCTGTTGCCAGATCTTTCAGGGTTTCCGCCAGCACCTCCGGGGTCAGCTTTGGCTGAGGAACCAGAATGGCCGCCCCGGCTTTCACCATGTGCTGGCCGTTACGGGTCTGGTGGTCATCGACTGCGTGGGGGAATGGCACCAGCACCGCGCCAATTCCCGCCGCACAGAGCTCAGACACCGTCAGCGCACCGGCACGGCAGATCACCAGATCAGCCCAGCCGTAGGCCTCTGCCATATCGCGGATAAAGGGCTCAATGCTGGCACTGACTCCGGCTTCGTCGTAGGCCGCCCTGGCCACCTCAAGATTCTTCTCACCGCACTGATGCCGAACATCCGGGCGATCAGCCTCCGCCATCAGCGCCAGGGCCCGGGGCAGTTGCTGATTGAACACCTGGGCTCCCAGGCTGCCACCAACAACCAACACCCGTAGCCTGCCACTTCGGCCCGCCAATCGTTGTTCGGGGGCGTCCATCGACGCCACTTCGCCCCGCACCGGATTGCCAGTACAGCGGGTAACCGTCTGGTCGCCGAAACTGTCAGGAAACGCCTCAAGCACCGTTTCGGCAAAACGTGTGAGCCAACGGTTAGTCATTCCAGCGATGGCGTTCTGTTCATGAATGACCAGCGGCTTGCGCATCAGCCAGGCGGCAATACCACCCGGCCCCGTGACAAATCCGCCCATGCCTACCACGCAGTCGGGGCGGATTCGGCGCAAATGGGTGTAGGCTTCGCCCAGGGCGCGCATCAACCGGAACGGTGCCAGCAGCAGCGCCAGCTTGCCTTTACCGCGCAGGCCGGAGATGTGAATGAGCGACAGCGGAATATCGGTGTCTCCAATCAGACGTTCTTCCATGCCGCCGCTGGCGCCGAGCCAGTGCACCTCGTGCCCCCGTTGCTGCAACGCGCGGGCTGTGGCCAACGCAGGAAACACATGGCCGCCGGTGCCGCCAGCCATCATCAGGAAGCGACGGCGAGGTGAATCAGTCATACACTGCTCCTCCTTTGCGCCCGCTGCTCTTTATTTCCGATGCCACCCTGGCCCGATCCTGCCGCTCCAGTTCTACCCGGGCGATAACCGCGATACCAATGCAGGTAACCATCAGGCTGGAGCCGCCATAACTGACCAGCGGCAAGGTCAAGCCTTTGGTTGGCAGGAGCCCAGTACTCACCGCCATGTTGATGCCCGCCTGCAATCCGATCAGCAGCGTGATGCCGTAGCTGAAACAGGCGCCGAACGCCATGCCGGCTTTCTCCGCACGCCGGGCAATCACCAGGCCACTGACCACCAGCGCCGCAAACAGGCCGAGCACCACCAGCGCTCCAAGCAAACCGAATTCCTCGGCAATGATCGCGTAGATAAAGTCCGTATGGGCCTCAGGCAGGAAGAACAGTTTCTGTACCGAGTTGCCCAGTCCAACACCCACCCACTCGCCTCGACCAAAGGCAATCAGTGACTGAGTGAGCTGATAACCGCTGTCGAACTGGTCTTTCCAGGGGTCGAGATAGCTGACCACCCGCTTCAGTCGATACGGTTGGGTCACCACCAGAACCGTACCCAGTGCCGCCAGTACGCCAATCAATGGCATAAAACGGCTTAGCCTTACGCCGCTGAGAAAAATCATGCCCGCAGCCGCCGTCACCAGAACAACCGTTGCGCCGAAGTCCGGCTGGATGACCAGCAACACCGACGCCACACCCAGAACCCCGAGCGGTTTCAGAAAACCTGGCCAGGTATGAAGCAGCTCTTCCCGCCGACGAACCACGTAACCCGCCAGGTAGGCGATGAGGCAGAGTTTGGCGACTTCAGACACCTGCACATTGAACAGCCCCATGGGAATCCATCGGGTAGAACCATTGACGGTGCGGCCGAGAGGAGTAAGCACCAACACCAACACCAGAAGTCCAATGCCCAGCAACAACCAGCCACTGCGTTCCCACCAGGATACCGGCACGTTAACAGCTACAAGGGCAGTGGCGCAGCCAAGCCCTGCGAACAGAATCTGGCGAATAACGTAGTGGTAACTGTTGCCCAACGTGGCCGCTGCCATGTCCATCGACGCAGATGAAATCATCACCACACCGGTCACCAGCAAGGCCACGGAGGTAATAATCAGCACCGGCAGCGGCTGCAACTCACCCGCCACACCCTGATAATGAGGAACGCTGACGCCTGCCTGCATCACAGCCCCTCCACCAAAGCGCGGAACTGTTCGCCGCGATCGTTGTAATCCCGGAACATGTCAAAGCTGGCACAGGCTGGAGACAACAGCACCCGATCGCCCGGCTCCGCCGCCTGGCGGGCAAGGCTGACCGCCTCTTGCAGTGACGTTGCGCGATACTGCGGCACTGACGCGCCTACCGCCTCGGATATCTTGCCGGCATCGCGTCCAATCAGCACCAAGGCCCGACAGCATGCGGCCACCGGCTCTGCGAGCGGCTGAAAATCCGCGCCTTTGCCATCTCCGCCTGCAATCAGGATCACCTTGCCTGAATCCGGCACCAGGCTTTCAATGGCGGCTACCGTGGCACCAACATTGGTACCTTTGGAATCATTGATGTAATCCACCCCATTCAGGTTGCGGACGAATTCACAGCGATGGGGCAGCCCCCGGAAGCTGCGGGCCACCTCCAGCATCGGCTCCATGGCCAGGCCAGCCGCGTGCCCCAGCGCCAGGGCGGCCATCACGTTGCTGATGTTATGCCTGCCCATCAACTGGAGTTCATTGGCCAGCAAAAGGTTATCCAGGCCCCAGGTAATCCAGGTACCCTGGTCATCATCCCGGGTACTGAAGGTCTCCGGATTCACCCGGTTAAAGCCAAAACACAGAAACCTCAGGGTATCCCGAGCCATGGGCGTGCTCAGGGCATCGTCGAGGTTCACGATGGCATTTTTGCAGCCACGGTAGATCCGTTGTTTGGCCTGGAAATACGCCATCTTGTCCGGGTACCGGTCCATGTGATCATCGCTGACATTCAGGACAGTGGCCGCCAGAGCCCCGAGTTCTTCGGTGGTCTCCAGCTGAAAACTCGACAGCTCCAGCACATAGAGATCCGCACCCTGGTCCAGCAAATCCAGCGCGGGCGTACCGATATTACCGCCCACCTGCACATTGCGGCCCGCAGCTCGTGCCATTTCCCCTACCAGGGTTGTTACCGTGGTTTTGCCGTTAGAGCCGGTGATGGCAATAATCGGCGCGTCGGCCGCATCGGCGAATAAATCGATGTCGCCGCGAATCCGGGCGCCCCTGGCCGCCGCACCGGCAATCGCCGGCTCTGCAATACTGATTCCCGGGCTGACTATCAGCTCATTGAAACCGGCAAACAGCTCCTCATCAAACTCGCCCAGGTAAACCGGGACGTCTGGCCAACCGGCCTTCAGCTCATCCAGGCCTGGTGGCTGAAGGCGACTATCAGCCACAGCAATCTCACGCCCCTGCCCGGACAGGTAACGCACGCAGGAAAGCCCGGTCTTACCGAGCCCTACGATTAACGTGCGACGATCCGAAACAATGACACTCATAGCCGTAGCAATTTCCTATCGGATTTTCAGACTGGCCAGGCCAATCAGAACGAGAACAACAGTAATAACCCAGAACCGGACAATGACTCGTGGCTCGGGCCAGCCTTTCAATTCAAAATGATGGTGCAGCGGCGCCATCCGGAAGATCCGCCGACCCGTGAGCCGGAATGAGGCCACCTGCAGAATCACAGAAATGGTTTCCATCACGAACACGCCGCCCATGATGAACAACACAATTTCCTGCCGGACGATGACAGCCACTGTGCCCAGGGCGGCTCCCAGGGCAAGGGCACCGACATCGCCCATGAATACCTGCGCCGGGTAAGTGTTGAACCACAGGAACCCGAGCCCTGCACCCACCAGGGCTCCGCAGAAAATGATCAGCTCACCGGTTCCGGGCAGATGCGGAATCAGCAGGTAATTGGCGAACTGCGCATGGCCCGAGAGGTAAGCAAAGATGGCCAGAGCCCCCGCCACCATGACGGTTGGCATGATAGCCAGACCATCCAGGCCGTCTGTCAGATTTACCGCGTTGCTGCTACCAACAATCACGAAGTAGGTCAGCAGAATGAACAACACCGGCCCGAGGGTCAGCGAGACATTTTTCAGGAACGGCAGATAAAGCGAGGTTTCCTGGGGCAGTGAAGCAGTGACATAGAGCACGATCGCGGCCGTGGCCCCGATCACCGACTGCCAGAAGTATTTCCAGCGTGCCGGCAGGCCCCGGGGATTGCGCTCCACAACCTTACGGTAGTCATCCACCCAGCCAATGGCACCGAACAGCAGGGTAACCAGCAACACCACCCAGACATAACGATTGGTCAGATCCGCCCACAGCAGGGTGGAAATGGCGATGGCCACGAGAATCAGGGCGCCGCCCATCGTCGGCGTACCGGCTTTGCTCAGGTGAGTCTGGGGGCCGTCATCACGTACGGCCTGGCCGATCTGATACTGACTCAGCTTGCGAATCATCACCGGACCGATCACCAGCGAGATCAGCAGCGCCGTAAGAATGCCCAGGATCGCCCGCAGTGTCAGGTACTGAAACACCGTCAGCGACGAAAAGTATTGCGATAGTATCTCTGTCAGCCAGAGCAGCATGGATTCTTCACCTTTTTCTGAATTCCCTCCACCACGCGATCCATGGCGGAACTACGAGAACCTTTCACCAGGACCGTCATAGCACCACTCCGGCCCGCCACAATGGCGTCCACCGCCTGCTCATGACTCGGGAAAAACTCTGTCTCGTCACCAAATCCGGTGCCGTAGCCGTTACCTCCGGCTCCCACCACCATAACCTTCTCAATTCCACGGGCACGGGCATGTTCACCCACCTGCCGGTGCAGCTCGTTCGCCTCATCGCCCAGCTCTGCCATGGCGCCGAGCACCGCCAGCCGGGGCGCCGGGTACGACGCCAGAACGTCCAGCGCCGCTTTCATAGACGCCGGATTGGCGTTGTAACTGTCGTCAATCAGGGTCAGATCCGGGGCCGGCTTGAGCACCTGGAGACGCCCCTTCACGGCTTCTACCTGCATGAGCCCGGACTGAACCTGCTGATCTGTCGCTCCAAGTTCCCTGCAGGCCGCGAGAGCCAGCAGAGCATTGGTAATGTTGTGTTCACCGGGCAACCCCAGCACCAGATGACAGCGCCAGTTGTCTGGCCCCAACACCAGGAATTCAAACCCCTGATCAGTGGCCATGATCGCCTCCGCGCGGTAATCCGCGCCCGGGTGCCCCATCCGGGAAACCCCCAGCACCCGCCGTTGGCCCGCACGGGCATGCCATTGATCGAAGGCAGGATCGTCCCGGTTCAGCACGACGGCTCCATCTGCCGGCACGCCATCAATAATCTCGCCTTTGGCCAGAACAATATTCTGGTAACTGCCAAAACCCTCCAGGTGCGCCTGGCCTGCATTGGTCAGAATCGCAACCTGCGGTCGGGTAATTGACACCGTGTGGGCAATTTCGCCAAGACCACTGGCCCCCAGCTCAATGGCGCCGAACTGGTGATCCGGCGTCAGCCGAAACAGGGTCAGCGGAACACCAATGTGATTATTGAGATTGCCTTCAGTCACCAAGGTCGGCCCCATGCCGGCGAGAATGGCCCCGGTCATTTCACGAACCGTGGTTTTGCCACTGCTGCCGGTAATCGCCACCAGCCGGGCCGCGCTTCCGCTGCGATTGGCGCTGGCCAGATCGGCCAAGGCCTGAACCGTATCGCTAACGACCAGTTGCGGAATGGCAACGTCGGTGACCTCGGTATCCACTACCGCGGCGACGGCGCCCTGTGTCAGGGCCTGGCCAAGGAATTCATGACCATCAAACCGCTCACCGCGCAGAGCAACAAACAGCTGCCCCTCTCCAACCGATCGGGTATCGGTGGAGACGCCATCAAACCAGAGTTCACCCGCATCAGTGCGCGCCCCTGCCAGGGTGGCCTGAAGCCACTCGCGAGCTTCCGCCAGCAAAAAGGCGCGCATCATGCCACACCTCCATTCAGGTTCAATAGATGGCGTACCTGCTCGGCGTCGCTGAACGGCAACTTCTGGCCCCGGATCTCCTGATAGGCTTCATGACCTTTACCTGCAATCAGCACCATATCATCCTCATTGGCCATGCCCACTGCCTCGGCAATTGCCTGAGCGCGGTCGTGAATCACCTGCCAGCGACCAGCCTGAGTGAAACCAGCAGAAATGTCGCTGACAATCCGTTCAGGCTGCTCGGTACGAGGGTTGTCGTCGGTTACGATGACGTAATCCGCCCGCTTTTCCGCTTCTTTCGCCATTTCCGGCCGCTTGCCGGGATCCCGGTCGCCACCGCAACCGAACACACAGATCAGCCTGCCCCGGGTGTGGGGCCGCAATGCTTCAAGCGCATTGGCCAGGGCATCGGGGGTGTGAGCATAGTCCACCACCACATGTTTGCCGGTTGAGCCGGTGAATCGTTCAAGACGCCCAGGGGGCGGTGACAGCTCCCTGACAATGGACACCGCCCGCTCAACGGGTACGCCAAGCGTCAGTACGGTAGCCAGGGCCGCCAGAACATTGCTGGCGTTGAAACTCCCTAACAGGGGGACAGCAAGATCAAACTCACCCCATTGCCCATCGACCCTGGCGCGGAACCCTGAGGCCGTGGGCGTAAATTCCTTCAACCAGAGTTCCGTCTGGGCTTCATGCAGACTGTAACGAACACGGTCACACTGGCCCTCAAGCTGACCGTAAAGCTGCCGGCCAAACGGATCGTCAAAATTGATCACAGAGAAGTGCAGTTCTTCCCGCAGGAACAGCCTGGCCTTGGCCTCACCATAGGCTTCCATGGAACCGTGGTAATCCAGATGATCACGCGTGAGGTTGGTGAACACCGCACCGGTCATGGTCAGGCTATCAACCCGCCCCTGATCCAGAGCGTGCGACGACACTTCCATTACCGCAGCCCGACCACCCTCATTGCGTATGCGGTTCAATACCCGGTTCACCTGGACCACATCCGGCGTGGTATGCGTGGCCGACTCGATACTGCCCGGCATGCCATAACCCAGGGTACCCAGCAGCCCGCAGGGCGTGCCGGTTTCCCGTAACAACTGGGAGATGTATTGGGTCACCGACGTCTTGCCATTGGTGCCGGTAACCCCGATCACTCTCAGATGGCGCGACGGATGCTCGAAGAAGCGATCGGCAATTCGGCCCAGACGGGCGCGCAGACCAACCACGGGCACAATCAATGCGCCGTGGCGCTCATGGCACTGCCGCTCCTGCTCGGACTCAAGCAGAATGGCCGTGGCACCGGCGCTGATGGCCTGATCCATATAGTGCTCTGCGGGCGTTCGGGCCCCGGCCAGCGCAATAAAGGCGTCACCGGACTGCACTTTCCGGCTATCCGTCTTCAGGCCGTGGATAGTGACATCGAAGACCGATGGCACCTCAATAATGCCCTGAAGCAAAGTGCTGATGGATGTGATGCACATGGCTTACCCTCTCCCCCCGGAGGTCACTTGCGAAACGCGTGTTTCACTGACTTCCAGTTCAGGCTTCACATTCAGCAGTCGCAGCGCGTCACCCATCACCCGGGCGAATACCGGCGCGGCAACTTCTCCGCCGTAATATTCTCCGGCCTGCGGCGCATCCACGGCCACAACGGTTACAATTCTGGGGTCATCAATCGGTGCCATACCGGCAAAGATGGCCTTATATTGACTGTCTTCGTACCCGTTCGCCCCCACCAGGTGAACGGTCCCGGTTTTGCCCCCGGCCGCATACAGCCCGGGCTGGGCACGCTTGCCAGTACCACGGGCAACCGCCTGTTTTAGCATGTCTCGCACGGCCCGTGTCACCTGCTCAGACAGTACACGTTGTCCCTGCGGCCTCTGCTCCTGCCTCATCAGGCTGAGGGGGTAACGAATTCCACCATTGGCAATAACCATATACGCCTGTGCCAGTTGCAAGGCGTTAACGCTCATGCCGTAGCCATAAGACAAGGTGGACTCTTCTACCGGCCGCCATTTCGGGGGGGCCGGCAAAACACCAACGGCTTCCCCTGGGAAGCCGATACCGGTTGCCTGGCCGAGGCCCAGGCGGGCATAGAGGTTTCTCAGAGTATCGCCACCCAGATCCGTTGCGATGTTGCTCACCCCGACGTTGCTGGACTTGACAATAATCTCCGTCAGATCCAGCACCCCGTAATTGCGATGATCCCGAATGGTGAAGCGACCAAATCTCCGAAAGCCCGGGGAAGTATCAATGGTGCTGTTAACCGTGTATTCCCCGGACTCCAGAGCAGCCGCTATCGTCAGCGGCTTCATGGTTGAGCCGGGCTCGAACAGATCTGTAATCGCCTTGTTGCGCAGGTTTTCTGCGGCAAGCTGTGACCGGTCATTCGGGTTGTAGGAACCTTGATTGACCATGGCCAGCACCTCACCGGTGTCGACATCCAGCATCACCAGCGTACCGCCGCGAGCCTTGTGAGCACCGACCACCGCCTTGAGCTCCCGATAGGCCAGATACTGCAGCCGGAGATCAATACTCAGTTCCAGGTCCTTCCCGGGCCGGGCATCGCGGATAAGCATCAGATCTTTGATGACGCGCCCACGGTTATCCTTGAGCACCCGCTTCTGGCCCGGCTCACCGGTCAACCATTTGTTGTAGGCTAACTCGATACCTTCCTGGCCATGCTCGTCGATATCAGTAAATCCGACCACATGAGCGGTGACTTCTCCCGCGGGGTAATAACGACGATATTCCTGCCGGGCATAGATGCCACCGACACCTAGAGCCAGCGCTTCACGCGCCATTGAGGGCTGCACTTTGCGGCGCAGGTAAATAAATTCGCGGCCAGCATACTGGCGCAATCGCTCCCGCAACGCGCCCTCAGACAACCCAAGAATTCGGGCAAGAGCCGCCAGTTGCGGATCTTCGGGATCGGTTTCGGAAGGATTTGCCCACACGGTCTGAACGGGCGTACTGACGGCCAAAGGCTCGCCATGACGATCCGTCACCACGCCTCGATGGGCATCGATAGATTCAACGCGGATAGTTCTGACATCTCCCTGCTTGCGCAGGAAGTCATTATCCACCACATGAAGATCCACCAACCGCCATCCAATGCCGGCCACAACCAGCAGGAAAACGCCCAGCACAGAGCCGAAGCGCCAGGCTTTCAAGCCTGCCACCAGCCTCTGCTTCCAGCTGTTTGCGTGCGTTCCCTGACCGGACACTTCAGTTACCCCGGATGGTTATTGTTGGTTTTAGTTCGCTGCCAGCGGTGACATCAAAGGCACGAGTACAATGTCCTGCCGCCCGGGCACCACCATGTTGAAGCGCTCAGCAGCGAGTTTCTCGACCCGCCCGTGAGCGCTCAAAGCACTTTGTTCCAGCAGCAACTGACTCCACTCACGCTGATAGGCATCGCGCTGCTCCTGCAGACCCGACAACGTATTGAACAGCTCGCGGTTCTCATGGGCACTGACCACTACCCCGATGGACGACAGCGTCAGTACCGCCACCAACACCAGCGTCACCAGAACCCGGCTTTCCCGTGTTGCATCAAACACCTGACGGGACAAACGAACGGCTGTCGCAACACCCTCGCGAACCCGCTGTTTGTTTATCCTGTTGGTTTTTACTGGTTGCTCAATCGCTACCGCGCCCATGGCGTCGCGCTCCCCTGCGTTTTCGATTAATTCGCTTTACGTTCAAGCACTCGCATGACCGCGCTGCGAGCCCTGACGTTTTCAGTAATTTCCTGCTCATTGGCCTTGCTGGCTTTACCAATCAGCTGAAATCCGGATTCTTCCTGCTCCGCCGTGACCGGTATCCCCTTCGGCAGCTTTGGCCCCCGCGCCAGATCACGCATAAAGCGCTTGACCAGACGATCCTCCAGAGAGTGAAAGCTGATCACCACCAGGCGCCCACCGGGAACCAGGCGATCAACTGCCGCGGCCAGACCGGCTTCCAGGTCCTCGAGCTCCCGGTTGATAAAAATCCGGATAGCCTGAAAAGCCCGGGTGGCGGGGTGCTTGTGCTTCTCTTTCTTCGGCACGGCCTCCGCAACCAACTCCGCCAGCTGCCGCGTGGTTTCAATCGGCTGCTCCTGACGCCGCTCCACGACAAGACGAGCGATACGGCGAGAAAACCGCTCCTCGCCGTATCGCCAGATCACATCTGCGATTTCCCGCTCATCAGCCTCGGCCAGCCACTGGGCAGCACTCGGCTGCTGCTGCGGGTTCATTCGCATATCCAATGGACCGTCCCGCATGAACGAAAAACCGCGGGAAGCATCATCCAGTTGTGGCGAAGACACCCCAAGATCCATCAACACGCCATCAACCTGCGACCAACCCTGACGTTCAAGCGCAAGATCCAGTTCGGCAAACGAGCCGTGGTACCACTGAAACCGGGAATCCTCAGATGCCAGCTCTCTGGCGACGGCAATAGCTTCCGGGTCTTTATCAATACCCAGGAGCTGACCACCCTGACCGAGCTTGCCGAGAATCAGACGACTATGACCGCCCCGGCCAAACGTGGCGTCGACATAACGGCCGTTTTCATCTGTAACCAGATAGTCGACCGCTGCATCCAGCAGTACCGAGCGATGCTGATAGCCTTCATTGGCCTGATCGTCCTGGCGTGCGGTCATAGCGACAGCGCCTCCATTTCCGGCGGCATTTCCTCGTCGGCTGCGGAGGCATCAAGGTAAGCATTCCAGCTTTCCTCACTCCACAGCTCATACTTCTTGCCAAGCCCGACCAACATCAGCCGTTTTTCAAGATTGGCGTGATTTCTGAGGGTCTGCGGTACCAGAATCCGGCCGGACGCATCCAGCTCCATGAGGGCAGCGTTACCCAGAATGAGGCGCTGCAGACGCTTGGCCGCCTTGTTCATGTTGGGCAGCGCCTCGATTTTCGGGCGTAGCACTTCCCATTCCGGCTCGGGGTAAAGCAACAAGCACTTCTCTTCATCGGCGTTGGCTGTCAATACAATACGGCCACCGCAAAGCTGCGCGAGCTCTTCACGCACCTTTGTCGGGATCGCCAGGCGACCCTTCGCGTCCATATTGATGGCATGACTGCCAAGAAAATTGCTCATTAACGTCTAGTCCGAGGTTTTCATTTCCACAAAATTCCACCAAAAACCACTTTTTCCCACTCCCGCACACTATAGAAACACGCAAATAACAATGCAAGCGCCGCGACAGGCACCACACACAGGAAAGTTCCTTTAACGACAAGAGGTTACAAAGCAGAAACGGAACGAAGCGTTAAAAAGACGTAAAGAAAAGGATAAAAAACAAATACCTGCAGACACCTTTAGATAGCCAACTTCAGGTTTAAGATTTTTTGGCTATAAAAGGTAACTTGTGAGAAGGATGCAGATCACATCCGAATAATCAGGAAAAGAGGCGAGCTCGCCGATAAGCCGGGTTCTGTCTTGGACAGTCATTCATCTAGGGTCTGCGTCACCACAGACCTCAAGCAACCTACCCGAATCCAGCGCGGGCCACGCCATTGGATTCCTATTTGGTCTTGCTCCAGGTGGGGTTTACCATCGCCGTGGACTGTTACCAGCCACGCGGTGCGCTCTTACCGCACCATTTCAACCTTACCGGCGCCCGAAAGCGCTTAGGCGGTATACTTTCTGTTGCACTTTCCGTCGGCTCACGCCGCCCAGGCGTTACCTGGCACCTTGCCCTGCGGAGCCCGGACTTTCCTCCCCCGGATCAACCGGCGGCGACTGTCTGGCGAGCTCGGCGCTGACAATACCCGCGTGCG
>Ga0207830_100124_pt1 | contig 46629 bp, 40 predicted proteins | sample TtanPargueraPR_6_FD_187740 | JGI IMG/M metagenome (GOLD analysis project Ga0207830, IMG submission 187740) | Aerobic enrichment media microbial communities from Bioluminiscent Bay, La Parguera, Puerto Rico - Tt and E2 (3) (SPAdes) | ecosystem: Environmental > Aquatic > Marine > Unclassified ...
AGGAGGATTAAATATGTCAAACATGGTTTATTTAATGACCAGTTTGCCATCGTTATCCTTAGGACAGGTGCCACCTATTACCATTGACGATTTTTACAACGATGCAAAAAAACAATTGTCTGCAAAACACTTTCAGGTTTTACAGTCGGTTGATATGCAGAAAATGAATGCCAATATTGGCATAAAAAGCATTGCTTCGTTTATAAACGATGTTAAGGAGGATTTCTCTGAAGTAAGACAAGCCAAAGCACAAAACCGTGTAGCAAAAACCAATCGTTTGCCACAAAAATTAATCGCAGGAAATCCACTTGAACGCGAAAAAAACATCTTGCAATGGCAATGGGAAGAACTGGGAGATATGGAAGTTGGGAAAACATTTACCCTAACCGAAGTATTGGTTTATAAGCTTAAATTGCAGCTGGTAACGCGCTTACATTCGTTTAATAAAGCCAATGGGGCAAAAGTGTTGGCAAAGGTGGTAAATCCCGGAAATAACAAGGAGAACAAGTAATGGCAGGACTGAAAATAAAATATACAAAAACAGAACGTGCCCGACAGAAAAAAATTCTGAAGGTATCGGAAAGAATGCTGCCCTTGTTTGAAGCAATGGAAAAATCCTTAATGGCAACAATAAATACCATTGCCGAACGTATTGACGAAATTCGTGAGCAAATTGAAAATAACAGAAAAGCAGCAGAACCATGGACTGAAGTAATGAGCGATTCGTGGGTAAATATTGATGAATATATTTCAGTTAATAAAATTATTACCAAAGCTGTTGATGTAGCTGGTGTTCGTGTTCAGCAATTTGTTAAAGTTGATTTTAATGTAATGCCTATGAATGCTGAAACACCCCTGTGGGTAGACGACGCCATAGAGCTTATGCAGGAACAATTGCAATTACTTGCCGAAATTGAATGCCTGAAAGAACAGATTAACCTGTTGGAAGATGAGTTGCTGGATGTGCGTGCCAGGGTTAAACTATTTGAAAACCGAAGAATACCTAATGCAAAAACGGCTATTCGGAAAATTGGACAAAAACTGCAAGATGATGAACGCCTGACAATTGCGACAGCAAAAGTGGTAAAAACCAGCAAACAAAAGGAGGGCATCCTATGATTGCAGAAATGAAAAAAATAATGCTGTTCATGCCCGATTCTGCAGTTGATATTGACGCTGAACTTACCGTATTGGGTCAACTTGGCGTAATACACATTGCACCGTTGCAGGCAGCAAAACACGAATCAATTGAAAGGGTAGATGCACGCATAAAGCAATTGCAACAAGCTATTTCGGTTCTTGACAGGTACGATGATGAAAAAAAGCCCGCTACCACTTCCGGTGAAATCACCGACTATTCGAAAGTAGAAAGAGGTGCGGTTTTTTTAATGGAAAAGGTGCTGGATGCCGAAAATCACCGACAGGATCTGGAGAATATAAAATTCAATTTAAACCATAACATTAAATGGTTTGAAGATTGGGGCAACATCAGTTTAGAAGACCTGAAACAACTAAATAACAACGGCGTTTGGATTAAGCTTTATTTGCTTAGCGACAAAGAGTTAAAACGAGTTGCAGAGCAAGAGGATATTCAAGTTGCCGGTAAGTTTCAAGAATTAAACCAGGTAGTATTTTTTGGTAAAGATGCCAGCCAACAGCTTGGTGAATTTCAGGAAGTTCCTTTTCCGGAATTAGAACTGGAAAATGCCAAAGAATTATTAGCTGCTACAATCAGAGACCTGGAAAGTAATAAAAACTTTTTACTTCAATTACATGCACAAAAAGTAGTGCTCGAAGAGGGACTGAAAGAACGATTCCGAAGGTTTGATGTTCGCAATGTACAATTCGGAGGCTTATCTCTCGAGAAACACGTACGTTTCTGGAAAGGCTTTATTCCTGTTGATTTTGTAGAACATTTTATTGAAACAGCAGAAGAACGTCATTGGGGATATGTAATCGAGGATCCCCTTCCCGAAGAAATGGAAGAGGTCCCTACCCTTGTTCGTACTCCCCGCTGGGCAAAACGTATTCAACCTGTAATGGATTTTATGGGGCTTGTTCCGGGCTACAAAGAAATGGATGTATCGAGGGTGTTTATGGTATTTTTCACCTTTTTTACCGGAATATTGGTGGGAGATGCCGGCTATGGGCTAATATTTTTCCTACTCACCTTTTTGGTGCACCGCAAAAAGAAATTTGCCAAACAAATTGAATTTGGACTGATTTATACGCTTTCCATTTCAATTATGTTTTGGGGCGTTTTAACCGGTACTTATTTTGGCTCTGAAGCTATTGCTGAACTGCCGGTATTGCGTAGCCTGAAAGTAGAAAAACTGGCCAGCTTTGGCGGAGATAGCCTCATTGTGCAGAAACTTATGTTTTTAATCGGTGCCGTTCATCTAACGGTAGGCCATTTGCAGGTGGCATGGAAATTTAACAACAGCGTCAGGGCTTTGGCTCAATTAGGCTGGATTGCAATAATCTGGGGCTTGTTCCTAATCGTAAACCAAATGGTTTTGGGTGTTGAAGCACCTGCAATTATGCTATGGCTTTTTGTTGGTGGCGCATTGCTGGTTGCTTTATTTTCAAAGCCGGGAACAAGTTTTGTAAAAGGTATGCTCAGTTCAATAGGAAACTTACCACTGAGCATAATAAATGGGTTTTCTGATATTATTTCATACATCCGCTTATATGCCGTTGGATTATCAACAGTGCTAATGGCTGCTAGCTTTAATCAAATGGCTATTGGCGATGGCATAACAACAGTAGTTTCAGGTATTGGCGCAGTGCTTGTTTTAATTTTAGGACATGGTTTAAATATGATTCTGGCAGCTATGGCAGTATTGGTTCATGGTGTACGTTTAAATATGTTGGAATATGCCGGTCATGCCAATGTTGAATTTTCGGGAAATGAATATAAACCCTTCGATTTGAAGGACAAAAAACAATAAAAATTTTTAAATAGTATAAAAATGATTTTAACTACAATTTTAGCAACAACAGTTGCAGGCTTTGGCGGACATGCCATCGCACTGGGAATAGCAGGTGTAGGTTCGGCAATCGGAACCGGTATTGCAGGCATGGGAGCTGTAGGGCTTTGGAAACAATCAATCAGAGATAAGAAAAAGCTTCCTTCGCTGGCGCTGGCAATGGTTGGTATGCCATTAAGCCAGGTTATTTACGGGATGATTTTTATGAACTCAATGATTGGGGCCAACCTTAACCCTGATAGTTATACCAACCAAATGATTTGGGCTTTCTTTGTTGGTATTGCCATTGCCGCTTCTGCAATTATGCAGGGAAAAGTTGGTGCGGCAGCTTGTGCCAACCTCGCAGTAGATGATAAACAAGGCTCAGGTATGTATATTGCCGCCATGGGTATTATCGAAACAGTAGCACTTCTTGCCATGGTATTTGGTATGGGAGGCATTCCGGGAGCATAAAACGCTTATAAAATATACCCCCGCTGGTTTTTGCGGGGGGTTTAAACTTTATATGTAAAAACAAATGAATATCTTTATCAAAAAGAAATCATTGAATTTACTAAATGAGTTTAAAAATAATTTTTAGAGGAAAGGTTTTATTCGCTATAATTATTTTTACTACGGTTTCTTGTGCCGGAATTATTTATACTTCAGTAAAAAGTCTGCAACTCGACCGCGAACACCTCTCCCTACTTGAATTATCTACAAATATAAATCTGGAAATATCGAAAAGTAGAATATTTTTAGATGATTATTTATGGTTTAGCGATACGCTGAAAAGAACAGCCGTAATTGGTTGTTTTGCTCATGCCAACACTTCCATTCAATCACTTGATTCCCTCCTATCTGAAAAATATAAAGATAACAGCGAGTTACAACTCCGTACTTCGCTGAAGGTTACAGCCCTAGAGGTGAAGCAATTACACCAGCAGGTTTTAGTCTTTCTTCAAAACAATACAAAAAGTATCGATGTAAATCTGTTAAATCGTTATCATGATTTTCATAACGCATACCAGGAACTACGTATAAAAATTGATGATTATATCTTACGTAAAAACAGTAGGTTTAAACAAAGGGGCTACACACTGTTTATTCTTACATTTTTACTGTTGCTGGTTTGTGTAGTTTTGATTTACCGAATAATTAATTCATACAATACAATTGAAAAACAACAGGCATTACGAGCACTTGAAGTTGAATATAAAGAACGAAAAAGAATTGCCGCAGATTTGCATGATGGATTGGGCTCCATATTATCAAGTATTGCCTTGTTTATTAAATTAATTGAAAAAGATTGCAGCAAAAGCGCCGAGAACAAAAGTTTAAGTCAGGTAAAGGAATTGTCGGGCATTGCGTTAGAAAACCTGGAGGCTACCATAAATAACCTTAACCCCTCTATTCTGAATAAATACGGACTTGTTAAATCATTGGAAATATTGTGTGACAAAATAAATGACATTGGAGAAGTTAGCTGCACGGTTAGTTCATCGATAAAACAAATTAAACTCAACCCGAACATGGAGTTGAACATGTACCGTATTTGCAACGAGTTAATAAATAATACGCTTAAACATGCCAAGGCAACAAGTTTATGCATCGACATTCAACAAATAAAGAAAACGGTAATTGTGGTATTTCAAGACAATGGAAAAGGTTTCGACCCCGAAATTATTCATACTACTGATGAAGAAAAAATGGGATTACGAAATATTGTGAACCGCATAGAATCGTTCGGTGGTAAATATGAAATTAACAGCGGCAAAGGAAAAGGTGTTGAAATTACGCTTAGTTTTATCATATAAAGCACAAAAATGGAAAAAACCAGTATTGTTATTGTTGACGACCACAAGATTTTCAGAGATGGTTTAAAAATGCTTTTAGATAATTTCGATTTTGTATCTGTTATCGGACAGGCATCAAACGGAAAAGAATTTATTGAACTTATTGGCAGAGTTGTTCCCGACATTGTTTTAATGGATATTAACATGCCTCAAATGAATGGTATTGAGGCAACTAAACTGGCGTTGCAAAAGATTCCTGAGCTAAAAATAATAGCCTTAACATCGTTTGCCGATGATGATTATATTGAACAGATGATATCTGCAGGAGTTGAAGGTTACATGCTTAAACGCTCTGATATTGAGGATTTTGAAAAAGCAATAACAAAAGTAGCTGGCGGAGGGAGTTACTTTTCGTCTGAAATTATAAAAGTTATATCCCGTAACCTTTACAAGGATAAAGAACGTAAATCAGGAGAAAAATTATTGGCCAGTTTTACTTCGCGCGAAAAAGAAATTTTAAATTTAATATGTGAAGGACTTAATAACGAACAAATTGCCAAATTAATTCACTTGAGCCCCAAAACAGTAGAAAAACACAAGAGTAACTTATTTCAGAAAACCCAAACTTTTAATACGGTAAATCTGGTAATATTTGCATTCAAAAATCAACTTATCTCGCTGTAGCTAAGAAAAATAGAAATGCGTAAGGCCTTTGCGTTTTACAAGTTAAAAAAAGGCAGTTCCTTTTCAAAACTGCCTCTCGATATTTTTAACTATTGTGGTCTTTTTCATCTACGTTCTCCGGGGCCTCTCCCCCTTCTTTCTTGTCGTTCCTGCATCAATTTCTCGTATTTTTCAACCTGTTCTGGTTTCAGTATTTTCTTAATACCTTCATCCTGAGTTTTTCTAAATTCATTCATCTTGTCACGAATTTTAAAACGGTCTTCCTCATTTTGCAGCTCTTTCCGAAGTTCCATCATTTCTTTGTTGGATGCAGTAAGAAATTTCTCCATTTTATCTGTTTGAACCCGGTCAAGTTTTAATTCTTTTTTTAGTTCTTCGGTTCGCTTTTTAGCCATTTCTTCAGGGTTCATATTACGTTGTCCTTCCCTGTTCTGAGCCATTGCAAAAGTTGTTCCTAACAAAACAACTGCAAGTAGTACTACTAGTTTCTTCATGTTATCTGTTTTTATTAAATGTAAATTCTGTGGTATTTGACCAAACGTGAAATAAATGGTTTAATTGCTAAGTTGCAAGTTTAAATATCAAAACTTAAATTTAAGCCCATTACATCAACAGTAAACCAGCTATTTAGAATTTTTTGTTTCTGAAAAGCGTAATAAACTTTTATGGCAACATGATCTGTATCAAGGGCTGTTAACCCGGAGTACAACCTTGCCAGGTGAGTTCGCTGACCATTTAGCTTATAAAATGTTTCCTCCATTAAAAAAAATTGCATTCCCCAGGTAGTGAGCTCCGGAAATTTTAGTTGAAACGCCTGTCTGTGCCTAAAATGATTTTCAAGCTCTTTATAAGTTCGGTATTCCATGCGGTTAGAAAAATCAAGTTCAAATTTATTCAAGTCTTTATTCAAGGTGATAAAAATCATTGGCCGATTTTCTTGTAGCCACGAACCATTCTGAAGATTTGCTGAAGTAAATCGAAAACCTGCACCATATTCTAACCATTGTTTTAGCTCGTGACCCAAAAATAGTTCCGCATATTTTGAATCAAGTGACGACCGCTTTGGCGAATAATGAATTTTCTCTGCAATGGATATGCTTATATCTTTTCCTAGTTCAATGGCAACCTGGTTCTTATTCCATAAAATTACCTGGCGCTCCTGAGCCATGCTAAGGATTGGTATAATCGATAGAAAGAGAAAAAGTAAAGGTTTAAACATGCTTGCAAAAATATAAAACAAACCAGGTAATTTACCCAAATGCGCCAAGAAAACATAAAACATCAAATCAATTTTGCTCAATCCAGGAAGGAAAAATCTCAATTCATGCAAAATATTATGCAGATCATGCCTATAATTATTAGTTATTAATATCAATTATTGTACATTTGGAACAAATTCGTCGAATAAAACAGATGTAATGAAAAATAGTACAAAGAATCAAATAATAAAGGCAGCAGGTGTAACATTTGAACGTTATGGATTTAAAAAAACTACAATGGACGATATTGCCTATGCTGCCGGAAAAGGTAAGAGTTCGCTCTATTATTACTTCAAAAATAAGGAAGACGTATTTGAAGCGGTTGTTGCTTTCGAAGCAGAGTTATTGGTGAATGAAATTAATGAAGCCATAAATTCCTCTGCATCGGCCATTGAAAAATTAAGAAGCTATGTAAATATCAGGATGAAACGCTTTGTTAAAAAGGGCAATCTTACTACCGCATTAAACGACAATTTTTTAGCCACCTTTAATTTTATTGAAAAAATACGCAATAACTACCGCGAATTTGAAACAAAAATGATATCCGGAATCATTAATGAAGGAATAGAAAACCAGGAATTTAAGCCTATTGATGCCGAGTTTACAAGTGAGGCCATTCTTACGTGTATGATTGGTTTTGAGGTTCCGTTAATAATGAAAGCACAAACAAACAATGAAATTGCAACAAAAATTAATGATGTAATCGACATGTTTCTATATGGAATATGCGTGTAATTTTTTTTGCACCAAATGTCGAACATTTTAGATATTAATTCGAAACGTACAAACAATAAACAAACAAAAAATGAAACAGAAATTAAATTTTTCAATGAAGATTTTTTCAATCGCACTGATGATTGGAATTTTAACCCTTGGGGGGGCGAACAAGGCTAAAGCCCAGTTTAGCTATGGATTAAAAGTTAATGCCGGAATTGCCTGTCAGTCGGACTTATTAAAAATTGCAGACAATTGCGATATACGCTTCAGTCCGTCTGTTGGCTTATTAACCAAATACCAGTTTGCAGAAGGATTCGCCTTAAAATCGGGTATTGATTACCAACAAAAAGGCCGGAACTTTACCGAGAACAACCAGGATGTAAGCAACAAACTACACTACCTTACTGTACCTCTAAAAGCTGAATTTTCAGCTGGAGAAAAAGCCGGATTTAAAAAAGGGCAACGTGTATTTTTTGCAGTAGGACCTTACCTGAGTTATTTATTAGATGCCAAAGCAGAAATAAACAGTGTAAGTTCTGATTTGGATACTAAAAATTTTGATGCAGGGCTGGGGTTTGAAATGGGTATGGAATTTCCTGTTTTTAACCAAAAAGCCTTACAGCTTGGCCTAAACTACGATATGGGTTTTGTTGAGGTATACAACTCAACACCTGATTTACACAACAAAATGACCTCGATTAGCCTGGGCTTACTTTTTTAACAACAACTAACAAACAATATAAACAAAGCCATAAAGAGGCCGGCAGAAATATCTGTTGGCCTCTTTAATTTACAGAACAAAAGGCAATTTCTTAGTCAGCGTTATTTCGTAGGGTGTTACCGTTGCCTGATAGGGTAAAATCTCCACACCCGCTTCCCGGGCAATTTTTAACAAAGTGGCATAATTGGGGTCGATTTCAGTTGCCGGACCAAATTTTGAAACATCGCTCCGTTGAACAACATATAACATTACGGCTCGTAATCCTTGCTGTTTAACGGTCATTAAAGTTTTCAGGTGTTTTTGCCCGCGTGTTGTAACAGCATCCGGAAAAAGAGCAAAATCGCCCTCTTTCATCGTCACATTTTTTACTTCTATAAAACATTTTTCAGATGCGTTTTGGGCATACACATCAAAACGTGAGTCGCCAAATTTCACCTCTCGTTTTACGTATGTGTAGCTACTAAGCTCCGGAATTAACTTGTTTTCAACAGCTTCAAAAGCCAGCTTGTTCGGAATTCCGGTATTAATTCCAACCCAATCTCCGTTAATTTTAATCATTTCCCAGGTAAAACGGGTTTTACGTTTGGGATCGTCGTTTGGCGTGAGGTACACCTCCGCCCCATTTTCCAGGCAACTTTTCATTGATCCGGAGTTGGTGCAGTGGGCTACGACAATCTCTCCGGAATCGAGCTCCACATCGGCTAAAAAACGTTTATAACGTTTAATTAGCCTGCCATGTACCAGTGCCTTTTCAAATTTCAATTCAGTAGTATTTACTGGCTAATTTACAATTGTGTTCGGGCAAAAGGAACGGCATTCTGCCCAATAAATTCGCGGTTTAAATATTTATAATAACCAGTAATGGCAATCATAGCTGCATTATCCATCGTATATTCAAATTTTGGAATTATCAGGTTCCAGCCATGTTTTTGTGCATTTACTTTCAAAGCTTCGCGTAAACCGGAGTTAGCCGACACCCCTCCTGCCACAGTAACTTCTTTTATACCGGTTTCTTTTGCTGCTCGTTTTAATTTTCCCAATAATATTTCAATAATGGTGAATTGTAGCGATGCACACAAATCGGCTAAATTCTCTTCAACAAAATTTTCGTTTGTTTTTAAGTTATCGCGCAAAAAATAGAGGAAATTCGTTTTTAATCCACTAAAGCTGTAATCAAGTCCCGGAATTTTCGGACGCGAAAACTCAAAACGATGTGGATTGCCCTGTTTCGCCAGACGATCAACATGTGGCCCGCCCGGATAAGGCAGTCCCATAACTTTTGCACACTTATCAAAAGCTTCACCTGCGGCATCGTCGATGGTTTGTCCTATAACTTCCATATCAAGATAATCGCGAACTAATATTATTTGCGAGTTACCACCAGAAACCAACAAACATAAAAACGGAAATTTTGGAGGATTAAATTCTACGCCGTTTTCTTGAATAAAAAGAGCCAATACATGCCCCTGTAAATGATTTACATCGATTAATGGGATTTTAGACGCCAATGAAAAACCTTTGGCAAAAGAAGTACCTACCAATAACGATCCCAACAATCCGGGGCCACGTGTAAATGCGATGGCCGAAATAGCGCAGCGTTTAATTTGGGCGCGTTTAATGGCCAAATCAACTACCGGTATAATATTCTGCTGATGGGCTCTTGAAGCCAATTCTGGTACAACACCGCCATATTCTTCGTGAACCTTCTGGCTGGCTACCACATTCGATAGGATTACACCATCGCGAATAATAGCTGCAGATGTATCGTCGCACGACGATTCAATACCCAGTATGATTATTTCTTTATCTGCCATATAAATCTTTCCTTTTTTACGTTATTAAAACAAGATAAACGCTATTGGGTTTATATCTTTGCATTTATTAAATATGTACCGTTAACAAAACGTTTGTCGCATTTAATAAAAATTAGTTGAAATGGACTATGTTCGCTTAAAAATTGCAAAACTATTAAAAAAGGCTGGAAAATAATCATCATTTTGTTGGCAGCAGTATTAATGTTGCTTACCACTGGTTTTGCACTACTTCAAAACAGCTGGGTTCAAACACAAATTACCCGTAAGGTGGCTAAAAACCTCTCTAAAGATTTAAACACCAGTATTAGCATTGGTAAAGTTGAAATTGGTTTCTTTAACCGCCTGCGACTTGAAAATGTTTTAATTGAAGACCAGGCCGGCGACACTTTAATTTACAGCGAAATTATAAGAACCCGGATAGATACTTTAAAAATCAGAAAAAAGCAGATTGTTTTAAGAAATCTACATTTCGGTAACAACAAAATTTATTTATCACAAGATACTGCAGAAACTTTCAATTTTGGCTTTTTAATAAAAAACATAGGTCCTTCGCCCCAAAAAGACACCTTGAATATATGGTCGTTTGCATGCCGCAGTTTCGATTTTGGAAACATGCAAATAAGCTATTCAAACAGTAGTAATACAAACAATACTACGGTTGAAGCACGCGATTTAAATTTAAAAGTTTCCGATTTTTATTCTTACCGCGATTCTTTATCATTTCGTGTGGAAGATTTTAGTTTAAATGATGGGAAAAGCTTGTTGATAAAGCATGCCTCGGCCAATGTTAGTAACGTAAACAAGTTGCTAAAAATTAATGGGTTTAACATGGAAAGTGCCCATTCTGTGATTACAAATACAGACATGCAATTCCAGTTTTACACGGCCAACGATTCGATGAACCGAAATTTCGATATGAATATCAGAATTGACGATGCCGAAATCGGAATGAACGAACTGGGCACAATGTTGCCATCAGTAAAAGGAATGAGCGAGACTATAAAGCTTTCGGGTACAATTTATGGAAGTATCGACGACTTAAAAGGACGAAATATAATCTTAGAAACCGGAAATGAAACACGTGCAATTCTTGATTTTTATGTAAACGACCTGATGCAACCCAAAAGCATGTACCTGTTTCTGGACTTAAAAGACTCGGAAACAACCTTTGAAGACATTAGCAGTATTCGTTTACCCAATTCGGCACGCACACGATACATCCGGTTTCCTGAAAGTTTTTATGAAGCCGGGCAGTTACGCTTCAAGGGGAACTTTAGTGGATTTTTAAGCGATTTTGTCACCTTCGGGACATTGGAAAGCGAAATGGGAACACTTAGCACTGATGTGTTGGTAGTACCCGAAAAAGAAGGACAAATATATTATCGTGGGAATGTTGCTACAACTGACTTTGAACTTGGCAAACTGTTTAAGAATGACCATTTTGGCACCATAACACTTAGTGGATCGGCTGACGGACAATACAATGAAACAAGCGAATCGATTTCAGGCATTTTTAAAGGCACCATTGATAGTGTTGACATTAACAATTACGTGTATCAAAATATATCGATTGATGGAATTTTACGCGAAAAAATGTTTGATGGCCTGCTGGAAATTCAAGATCCGAATCTGGATTTCACTTTTCTTGGCGAACTGGATTTAAACAATACCATTCCTCAATTTGATTTTAATTTAAATCTTCGTCACGCCTATCCGGGCAAATTAAATTTCACAAAAAACTTTCCGGCAACCAACCTTGCCTTTAAAATGCAAGCTAATTTTACGGGCGATAAAATTGATAATATAAATGGTGCCATTTCGGTACAAGAAGGTTTTTACGCCAACAGAAATGGTGAAGTTAATCTCAAGGGAATTGAATTCAGGGCCTTTCAGGAAAACGGGATAAACAATCTTTTGCTCCAGTCCGATTTTTTTGATGCCAGTATTTCGGGCAACTACCATTTCAGAGATATTAAAAATGAATTCTTACAATTAGTAAAATTCTATGTTCCGGCAGCAAAAATTCCGACATTAACAAAACCGGCTGGAAAAAATAATTTTAACTACAGTATAAATGCCAAAGAAGCCAATCCGCTGGTAAATATTTTTATACCGAAGCTGGCTTTTGAAGCTCCTTTTTTATTATACGGAACGATTAATTCTGCACAGCATAACATTAGTTTAAATGGCAGTATTCCGGGCGTACGCTACGGAAACAACTGGGCACAGCATATTTTTCTGGGAAATACATCAGCCAACGGCCAATTTAAATCCAAAATAAGAGTTGGCGAGCTGTATCAAAAAAGCGGGCTAAAGCTGTATAATTTCACGATAGAATCAGATGCAGGTAATAATGTACTAAACAATGTTATATCGTGGAGTAATTTTGGAGAACTCACCTACAGCGGAGCCTTACGCACCAAATCTGTTTTTTCGATTTCCGATTCAACCAAACAACACCATATCGATGTTTTTGGACAGCCATCACGTATTTATATTGCAGATACATTATGGGCTGTAAATCCATTTCATATTCGCATTGATTCGGCAGCAGTAAGCATCGAACGTTTTAAATTAGAGCACAACAACCAAGTGTTCGCAATAGAAGGAGGCTTGACCGATAAAGAAACAGACCTGGTTCATTTAAACATGAAAAATATTGATTTAAGCTATCTTGATAAATATTTTGCAAAAGCCATCGACCTGCGAGGAAAAGTTAACGGGCACGTTGGTTTTTCTCGCTTATTTAACGAACCGGTGGTTTTGTCGGACCTAAGCATCGACAGCCTGTTTTATAAAAATAAATACATGGGCGATATTTCTCTATTAAGCCAATGGAATCAGGCCAATTCAGCCATCGATTCAGAATTGAAGGTTATCCGCAATAAACAATTAAATTTCCACGCAGCCGGGGCATATATCCCTTCGTCCGGATTACTTGATTTTGATATTGATGTTGATAGTGCCTCCCTGATAATAATGTCGGCATTTATGCGCGAGAATTTCTCCGGTTTTCAAGGACAGGCTTCCGGCAAAGTACACCTTGGCGGCTCGGTTGATGCTATTCAGCTAAATGGTGCGTTATACGGAAACAATGCCGGGTTAACTATTGACGTTACACAAGTACCTTATCATTTCTCCGACTCGGTATATTTTAAAGGTAATAGTATCATTTTTAACAACATTTCTGTTTTCGACAACGCCAACAACAGGGGGTTTTTTGATGGTGAAATAATCCATCGGAATTTTCAGGATATGAGCTACGACCTGAGTTTTCGTTCATCAAAAATAATGGCATTAAACACCAGTCCGCAGCAAAACGAGCAATTTTATGGCGAAGTTATGGCAAACGGACGAGTGCGCATTAGCGGACAAGCAAAAACTGTAGATATTACCTGTTTTGGAACCACTTTACCCGGTACAGATATTAAAATATCCATGGAAAGCCAAAGCGAATTGGAACAATATGAATTTCTTGAATTCGTAAAACCGGAAAGCAGAACGGAATCGACATTTTTTTCGAACACCACAAAAAGAGACGACAGTGGATACCGCTTAAGTTTAACGGTAGAAGCTACACCTGCGGCTAAAGTTCAGCTGATATACAATTCGCAAATTGGCGATGTTATACGTGCACAGGGAGAAGGAATTCTGCTTTTTGAAATGGATGACGATGGAAATATGAGCTTGTCGGGAAACTATAATCCTACTCAGGGTGATTATTTGTTCACCTTACAAAATGTAATGAACAAACGCTTTTCGATAGAACCCGGCGGATCAATTATTTGGTCGGGCGATCCCTACAATGCTATTGTGGATTTACAGGCAATTTACAAACTTAAAGCATCGTTGTACGATATTTTTGTCGATCGCGATGACCTGCTTAATCAAACAAGCAGAGTACAGGTTGAATGTCTGATTAAACTTACCGATGAGCTGGTGAATCCAACCATCGCTTTCGATATTGATTTTCCGAACCTGGAAGAACGATTAAAAGACGAGTTGTCGCAGTATTTTAGTACTGAAGAAGAACTAAACAAACAAATTTTATCTTTAATTGTATTGGGCAAGTTTTACACACCCGAATACCTTCGCGGCACCTATGAAGCCCAAAACACGAATATGATTGGGACTACAGCTAGCGAAGTATTTTCAAACCAACTGAGTAATTGGTTGTCGCAAATAGACGACGACTGGGAAATAGGTATTAATTATCGCCCCGGAAACCAAATAACCGACGACGAAATTGAATTGGCACTCAGTACACAAATTTTTAACGACCGGGTTACCCTTAACGGTAATATTGGTAACAATACCAACCAATATGGCACCAATAATAACAGTAGCCAGATTGTTGGCGATTTTGAGATGAGTGTAAAACTTGTACCCAATGGAAAAATACTTTTTAAAGCCTATAACCGATCGAATAATAACCTAATTTACGAAACAGCCCCCTACACGCAAGGCATTGGCTTGTCGTTTAAAGAAGAGTACAATTCAATTGACGAGCTGATTAAAAAATTTGGAAAATTATTTAAAAAGAGAGATAAGTAACTTATGTTACTTTAAATTGCGAACGCAAACCCTATTAAATAATTAAATTTCAAAAAAATACTGATAGATTTCCTTTTATTCTGCTCTGCGTGCAATACTTTTGCTTTTCGTTTTAAAAAGCTTATACCTAAATTATATTATTATGTTTACACTTATGGTTGTGGTCTTCGTTCTGGGCTATACTGCAATTGCCTTTGAACATCCTTTAAAAGTTGACAAAGCCGCGTCAGCTTTAATAATTGGAACAATGTGCTGGGTTATTTATGTGCTGGGTGCTGAAAGTATTTTACAAATGGGATTTAGTCCATCCTGGGAAAATTTCCTGGCCGCACACCCCGATTCTCATGGCTTACACGCTGTTCACGAATTTGTTGTTGATTACGAAATTATTCATCATTTAGGAGAAATTGGCGAAATACTATTCTTCTTGCTTGGTGCAATGACAATTGTTGAAGTTGTTGACCAGCACGAAGGCTTTAAAATTATTACCGATAAAATTAAAACAACCAATAAAGTTAAACTTTTGTGGATACTAAGTCTTTTAACCTTCTTTATGTCGGCACTGTTAGATAACCTCACCACAACAATTGTGCTTGTAGCCTTACTCCGAAAACTTATTGACGATAAACAAACACGATGGTTTTTTGCAAGTATGGTTGTTTTAGCTGCCAATGCTGGTGGAGCATGGTCGCCAATTGGTGATGTAACTACAATTATGCTTTGGATTGGAGGACAGGTAACAGCCGGGCAGATAATAATGAAGGTAATTCTGCCAAGTTTGGTTTGTCTGGTTGTTCCCTTGGGTATTTTATCATTTACAATGAAAGGAACTGTAACTCGACCGACTGAGGATGATGAAGAAATAGAATACAGCACAGAAAAAGAAAGGATTTTAATTTTAGCTCTTGGTATTGGCGGCCTTTTATTTGTTCCGGTTTTTAAAACCATTACCCATTTACCACCATACATGGGCATGTTGCTCTCACTGGGAATTTTATGGGTTGTTGGCGAAATTATTCATAAAGACAAACCAAAAGAGATTAGAGACAAATTAAAGGTAACGGCAATATTGCATCGGGTTGATGTTCCAACTGTTTTATTTTTTCTCGGTATTCTTTCGGCAGTGGCGGCCCTGCAATCAGCCGGTCATTTAAATATATTAGCCACCTTTCTTGATAAAAACCTTGGTAATATTTACCTGATTGACCTGGCGATTGGTGTACTGTCATCAATTGTTGACAATGTTCCGCTTGTTGCGGGAGCCATGGGTATGTATCCGATAGCAGATATTGGTGCTTCAGGTTATGATTCATTTTTTGTTCAAGACGGTGCATTTTGGGAATTTCTGGCATACACTGCCGGAACTGGTGGTAGCATGTTAATAATTGGGTCGGCAGCAGGAGTTGCAGCAATGGGGCTTGAAAAAATTGATTTTATATGGTACCTGAAAAAGATTACATGGCTCGCCTTTATTGGCTACCTAGCAGGTGCTGCCACATATTACCTTTTGTTTGCCTTATAAACTATCAAAATACAGTTGTTCATAACTCTGTAGCATACTCGGGGCAAAGCAAACAAAACAGATAAAATATTGCTTATTTTAGCGAGGTATAATAATTAAGGTTATACCTCGTTTTTTATTTTAAGAATTATAAAAAATAACTGAATAAACATGTTTAATTTATTGATGATTCAGGCCGACATTTCGCAAGAAATGGAAGCTATGGCAACTGAGCCGGAAGGCATTTCTACTAAATTTATTGATCTGGCGATGAAAGGTGGATGGATAATGATTCCTATTCTATTCTTATCAGTGGTTGCTGTTTATATATTTTTCGACCGGTATTTTGCCATTAAAAAGGCCGGAAAATTTGATTCAGGATTGTTGGAAAAAGTAAAAGTTTATATAACATCCGGAAAGATCGACTCTGCGATTGCACTCTGTAGAAGCAATGCCAATCCGGCTTCGCGCATGCTGGAAAAAGGAATCAGCCGGATTGGTCGTCCATTAACCGATGTAAATGCAGCTATTGAAAATGTGGGTAACCTCGAAATTTCTAAACTTGAGAAGGGACTCCCCGTGCTGGCTTCGGTTGCCGGAGGTGCGCCAATGATTGGTTTTTTGGGTACGGTTATGGGAATGATTCAGGCCTTTTACGACATGTCGAATGCAGGCAATAATATTGATGTAACATTATTATCAACCGGTATTTACCAGGCAATGGTAACCACTGTGGCGGGTCTTATTGTAGGTATTATTGCCTACTTTGCTTATAATATTCTGGTATCGAATGTTGAAAAGGTAGTATTTAAAATGGAAGCTACCACTTCTGAATTTATGGACCTGTTAAACGAACCGGCATAATTTAAACTATGGCACTAAAAAAGCGAAATAAAGTAAATGCTGCTTTTAGTATGTCGTCGATGACTGATATTGTGTTTCTTCTGCTCATATTTTTCATGGTTACATCTACACTGATTGCGCCAAATGCCTTAAAATTATTGTTGCCCCAAAGCAGCAATCAAACGGCAGCCAAGCCAATCACAACCATTTCAATAACAGCAGATTTAAAATACTACATTAACGACGACAACAAGCTGCAACGTGTAAACTTTAAAGAAATTGAACCTTTTCTGAAAAATAAATTCGGAACAGGAAACGATGATATTTTTATCTCTTTGCATGCCGACCAATCAGTGCCGGTAAACGAAGTGGTAAAAATTATGAACATTGCCCGCAGGAACAGGTACAAAATGATTTTGGCCACCGCTCCTGAATAAAACAAATTAAAATGATAAGGCGAGAGGAATATAGCGAGAAGAAGAAAGGGCTTATTGGTACAATTATTTTTCATGTAATTGTGCTGATTTTATTGCTTGTTTTGGGCTTTTTCACCCCACTTCCGCTACCCGGAGAAGAAGGAATTCTGGTAAACTTTGGCAATACCGCAAATGGTTTTGGCAAAAGTGAACCCAGTCCGGCCCGCAAAAAACAGCAAACTCCACCTCCGCCAAAACCAGTTGAACGAAAAGCGGCATCAACTCCCGTTCAGCAAACACCTCCTCCTCCAACTTCGCAACCCGAGCCACAACCTGCAAAAGAAGTGGCTATGACTCAAGACTACGAAAAAACAGTAGCCATTGATGCGGCAGAAAAAAAGAAAAAAGAGGAACAACAGCGGATTGAAAAAGAACTGGAACTTAAAAGAAAAAGAGAACAGGAAGCGTTAAAACGGCAGCAAGAGGAAGAAGCAGAGCAAAAACGTCTTGCCGAAATTGAGCGAAAGAAACAAGAAGAGATAGATCGTAAAAAACAGGAAGAAGCAGAACGAATAGCACGCGAAGAAGCAGAACGTAAAGCTCGTGAAGAAGCAGAGCGCCAGCGTAAGGCTGAAGAAGAGCGAAGAATTGCTGAAATTAATTCGCGTACACAAGGCGCTTTCTCTAAAAGTGGCTCAGGAAGTGGAGGAACAGGAAGTGGACAGGGAACCAGCCAGGGGGTAACATTTCCGGGAGGAAACCAGGGCGTACCAACAGGCGATCCGAATGCCGGAAATTATGGCGATGGAGGAAGTGGTTCAGGCAACCAGGGATCGGGTGTTTCCTTTAGTCTCTCAGGCCGATCAGCAAAATCGCTGCCAAAACCCAATTACCCGGGTAACGATGCAGGAATTGTTGTGGTAAAAGTTACGGTAGATAAATATGGAAAAGTTACCTCTGCAGAGCCCGGAGCCAGGGGAACAACTATTGCAAATAAAGCTTTTTGGGACGAAGCCAAACAGGCAGCTCTGAAAGCCAGCTTTAATATTGATGAGAATGCTCCTGCCTTCCAGCAGGGAACCATTTCATATCGGTTTGTATTGGATTAAATTCGTATAAAACTTATTCTTATTAAAGGCTGCCCCACCCTGGGTTTATGTGGTAAACTATTACTGACAATTATCTGTTTTTAAATCCATTAAATTTGTGTTTTTTTGCGTAAAATTTTACGCTATGGCATTCTTAACAAAAGATAAGGTTTTTAGTAAAAAATGGATTACAGATTACCTGATGATTATTGCCGGATCATTTATTCTGGCTGCTTCATTCGTATTTTTTATTACCCCTCATAAAATTGTGCCGGGTGGCGTTTATGGTATTGCCATTGTTGTACACTACCTTACCGAAGGCGTTTTTTCTTTTTGGCCCGATGGTATACCCGTTGGGTTATTTGCTTTACTTATTGATATTCCGTTAATAATTACCGGAATAAAAGTCCTGGGTCCGCGCTTTGGGGTAAAAACAGTTACAGGTTCCATACTTACCGCCACATTTAACGATTTAATTACCATGATGCGCCCGGTTGGGAACGCTCCATTGGTTAACGATATTTTATTGTCGTGCATATTTGCAGGCGTGCTTGCAGGCTTTGGCCTGGGGCTAATTTTTAAATCACGAGCCACCTCCGGAGGCTCCGATATTATTGCCATGATTATTGGCAAATACACCCATATTCAAATCGGCAGGTTGATGATTTATGTTGATTCGGTAATTGTTCTATTCGGATTAATTGCTTTTGGCGATTGGGCAATACCGCTGTATTCATTAATAGTAATTTACATTACCGGAAAGGTTATCGACTTAACCATTGAGGGAGCCAGCTACAACAAGGCATTAATTATAGTTTCGGCCAAACATAGCGAAATAAAACAAAAATTGTTGGTTGATTTGGAACGTGGCGGAACCTATTTAAATGGCGAGGGCATGTATACCGGTGAACACAAACAAATAATTTACACCGTTGTAAGCAGGCGCGAAGTAGCTATTTTACAGGAATTTATAAGCAAAATAGACCCCGATGCCTTTATTACGGTAATGGACACTAAAGAAATTTTGGGCGAAGGTTTTCAGAGTTTAAATCAGAAAGTTAGCGACTAATTGAAATTGCTTTGGTGAAACGAAACATTTCATAATAAGGTACATCAAACACCATCCAAATCGAGCAACAACGAAATTGCTACCATACAATTTCTTTTTATCTTTGGTCGAATCTCATTATTTCGATTAATTTATGATTATTGTATTTGTTGCCTACCTGGTAGTACTGATTGGCATTGTGGTTTATTCGGCACAACGCTCCAAAACAAATAACGACTTTGTTTTAGGAGGTAAAAAAATATCGGGTTTTTCATTAGCATTATCCGAAAGGGCAACAGGAGAATCGGCCTGGTTACTTCTTGGGCTTACCGGCTATGCCTACAGCGAGGGAATGGCTGCTATTTGGGTTGCTTTGGGATGTGTTTCAGGTATTCTGTTCTTGTGGATTTTTTTGGCTGAACCGCTGCAACACCTCACCGAAAAAACCGGAGCACTCACCGTTCCCGGGCTATTTTCGGCAAAATTTAGTGGCACACAGCGAAGTTTTGGTATTCTTTCCTCCTTAATAATCATCTTCTTTTTTGTGTTGTATATTGCGGCCCAATTTAGTGGAGCCGGCAAAATCTTTAACGATACTTTTCATATCGATCCGTTTTGGGGAATGGTTATCGGCTCGGCACTGGTTACACTTTACACCATGCTTGGAGGCTTTATCACAGTGGTGGCTACCGATGCTTTTCAGGCTGTATTAATGGTGGTAACCTGTGTGGTTTTGCCAATAATTGCCTTAGGCATTGCAGCCTCAAACAATATAAATGTTGCCGAAGCCATAGCCCAAGCTAACTACCTTGTTCCACAAAACATTTCTACAGTAAAGCAGGCAACCGGAGGCTTATTAATTCTTAACGGATTAAGCTGGGCGTTTGGCTATACAGGTCAACCGCAACTACTAACCCGAATGATGGCTATGCGAAACAAAAAAGAAACCCAACAAAGCAGGTGGCTTGCAATTGCGTGGACCTTATTGGCCTATACCGGTGCGTTTATGATTGGGATTATTGGCTACCAATTGGTTCAGAATGGACTGTTGGGCACAGCAGCGGCAGCAGTAGCCACCGATGCTGAAAAAATTATGCCCTTACTGGTAATGACTCTTCTAAATCCAATTCTGGCAGGAATACTTTTATCGGGAGCCGTTTCTGCAATGATGTCAACCGCATCATCGCAACTTATGGTAGTGTCGTCGTCGATGACCGAAGATTTTTACCTTCATGTTGCCAAAAAGAAAATTGAAGAAAAGCGAATGCTCTTACTCAATAAATTGCTTACCCTTGCTGTGGGGCTTGTTGGCTTTTTGCTTGCCATTACCATGGAAGATACTGTTTATGGTTTGGTATCATATGCCTGGAGCGGGATTGGCGCTTCTTTCGGGCCGGCTATCGTGTTACTCATTTTCTGGAATCGACTGTCGCGGGCAGGAGTTTTTGCCAGCTTAATTACCGGAACACTATCAGCTGTTACCTGGAAAACATGGTTACTTGAACCTACCGGCATTTCTGAACGGCTGGCCAGTTATTTTCTTGCATTTCTAATGGCTGTTCTTTTTAGTTTTCTTTTTCCTGAAAGACAGAACAGAAGCTGAATTGAACGATTTTAACAATCTTAACTATTTTTAAAACAAAGGGCATAAAAATAGGGAGTATTCGTTTTGTCTGCGTAATTATTCTGCTATCTTCGTGGCACTCTGAAAGAATTTATTAAATGGATTTTACAGGAAAAACAATTTGGATTACCGGAGCGTCTTCGGGCATTGGAAAAGCAGTGGCCATAGAGTTATCGGCATACGATGTAAAACTTATTCTTTCAGGAAGGAACGAGAAAGCCTTAAAGGAAACAGAGCGGCAATGTACACAAAACGGATGTTCAGCAATTGTGCTACCATTTGATTTAGGCAACGAACAATCGGTTAAAAATGCAGCAGATTATATTTACAAAAATAAGATTAAGGTTGATGCGCTCTATCAGTTCGGAGGAATCAGTCAACGGTCATTTGTTCATGAAACACCCGTTTCAGTTGATCGGAAGATTTTTGAAATTAATTACTTTGGAACCATTGCGTTAACGAAACTGGTTTTACCGGAGATGATTAAAAACGGTGGCGGGCACCTGGCAGTAACCTCCAGTATTGTGGGTAAATTCGGTTTCCCGTATCGTTCTTCCTATTCAGCATCAAAACAGGCCTTGCACGGTTTTTACGAAAGTTTAAGAGCTGAAAACACAAAAAATAACATTCGGGTTTCGGTAATTATTCCCGGACGCATAAAAACAAATATTTCGGTAAATGCGGTTAACAAAGATGGCAAAACACATTCGAAAATGGACGAAGGCCAGGACACCGGCATGGCAGTTGAAAAATGCGCAAAAATAATTTGCAGAAAATTAAAAAAGGAAAAAAAAGAGATATTAGTAGGAGGCACAGAAGTAGTAATGGTGCATATCAGACGGTTTTTGCCGCGTTTGTACTATTACATGGCTTCGCGTGTAAATCCACTGTAATTGAAAATATTGAGCGGGTATGAAAGCACAAATTAATGGTATTCAGCAGTTAGGAGTTGGAGTTGAAAACCTTCAGGAAGCGTGGAAATGGTATCGCGAACATTTCTCGATGGACATAAAAATGTTTGAAGATGAAGCAACGGCCGAACTTATGCTTGCCCACACAGCAGGCAAAACACGCGACAGAAGGGCTGTTTTAGCGCTTAATATGCAGGGGGGCGGTGGCTTTGAAATATGGCAACACACCGGTAAAAAACCCGAGCCCATAGCTTTTGAAATTCAACTTGGCGACCTGGGAATTAACATCGGAAAAATTAAAACCGAAAATGTACAAGCGGTTTATAATAAGTTTAAGCAGGAAAAACTTAACCTGCTTACACCAATAACAAAAGACCCGGCCGGAAACGATCATTTTTTTATGAAAGACATTTATGGAAACTCCTGGGAAATTAAAAACCAGGAAGGTGTTTTTCGAAAAAAAGAAAAGTCGTTGAGCGGCGGCGTTTTAGGAACTGTAATTGGGGTAAAAGACATGGATACCAGTCTTAAAGTATACCAGGAAATTCTTCAGTACGATGAAATTGTTTACGACAAAACAGGTGTTTTTGAGGATTACAAAGGTATTGCCGGCGGCGACAAAAAATTCAGAAGGGTTTTACTTCGTCATTCCGATGTAAAACAAGGTGCATTCAGCCCATTTTTTGGGCAGTCGGTTATCGAACTGGTTCAGGCATTTGATTACGAGCCAAAAGATATTTACGAGGGAAGAATATGGGGCGATCCGGGATTTATACATTTGTGTTTTGATATAAACGGAATGGACGATTTTCGAAAAAAAGCAAAAGCGCTTGGCTATCCGTTTACAGTTGATAGTGCAAAAGCAACGGAATCATTCGACATGGGAGAAGCTGCAGGAAATTTTGCTTATATACAAGCGCCTGAAGGCACCTTAATTGAATTTGTTGAAACACATAAAATACCAATTGTGAAAAAGATTGGATGGTATATCGACTTGCGTAAACGCGGCTATCATCCCCTTCCGAACTGGATTATGAAATTGTTCCGTTTTATGCGGGTAAAAGACAAAAAATAAATCATAAAAAAAGAGACATTTTAAAGTGTCTCTTTTTTTATGAACTTATTTTACTGAAAACTTAAAAATAGTTGTTGATTTTAGTCGCTCGCCAGGCTTTAGCAATGTACTCGGGAAATTGGCCTGGTTAGGCGAATTCGGAAAGTGTTGGGTTTCTAAACAAAATCCGAAACGTTTTTCATAAGCCTTCCCGGATTTTCCGATTTCCTGGCCTTTTAAAAAGTTCCCGGTATACAGTTGTACGCCCGGCTCTGTTGTATATACTTCCATTAGCCTTCCACTCTCTGGATCGAAAGCACTGGCTGCAAAAGCCAACTCGTTACTCTCTTTATTTATTACGTAGTTAAAATCGTAACCATTACCAAACTGCAATTGCTCGTTAGGGTTGTCAATACGCGCTCCAATTACATGTGGCGTGGTAAAATCCAAATCAGTTCCTTTAACCAAAGCAATGTCCCCAGTTGGAATCATCTCTGAATTGGCAACGGGTGTTACACTATCAGCATTTATCAATATTTCATGATTTAAAATATCACCGTTCCCCTCTCCTTTCAAATTAAAATAACTGTGGTTGGTTAAATTAAAATGACATGCTTTATCTGTTGTCAGTTCATAATCAATTTTTAGTTCGTTATCATTGGTTAGCGAGTAAGTTACTTTTACCGATTTATTACCAGGAAAGCCATACTCTCCATCGCTGCTCCCGAGTTTAAAAACAGTAACATTACCGTTTTTTTCGGCATCCCAAACTTTTCGGTACCAGCTATCAGGCCCCGAGTGCAAGCAGGCTTTACCATTGTTTACCGGAAAATTATAGCTTACATCATCAATAACAAAACTCGCATTTGCTATTCGATTGGCAAACGGACCAACAACTGCTCCATGGCTTGCTCCATATTTCATATAATCATCAATTGATTTAAACCCAAGGACGACATCGGCAAAGTTTCCTTTTTTGTCGGGTACATAAATAGCAACAATTTTAGCTCCGTAATTGGTTAAAGCCACTTGCATTCCGTTTTCATTTTCCATAACAAACAAACGGGTTGGCTTTCCGTCAATAACACTTTCAAAATCGGCTTTTGTAAATGGCATCTCAATTTCTTTTTTTAGTTGGGTTGTACAAGAAAAGATAAAAACAAGGATAAGTAAGGGTAATATTTTTTTCATTCTAATTGGTTTTAATCGCATAAAGCTACTATTAATTATAATTACCTGCTAAACGTTTTTTTAAATTGTTTAACCGAAATTTATTCCAAAGATCCATTAAAAAAGTGTCATGTCATTGATTTTCTCATTTTTCTATTTTTCATTTGTAATACTATTTTTTGCATAATGGAATCGATAAAAGAAATATATAAAATTGGGCACGGACCTTCGAGTAGCCATACCATGGGGCCCAAAAAAGCAGCTGATAAATTTTTGGCAGATAACCCAGGCGCCCATCATTTTGAAGTTACATTGTACGGAAGCCTTGCCGCAACCGGGAAAGGACACTTAACTGATTTTGCCATTCAGCAAAGTTTAGGCAATCGGCTTTTGCAAATTTTATGGGAGCCAAAAACTTTTTTGCCAAAACATCCTAATGGCATGATTTTTAAAGCCTTTTCGGCAAATAACGAGCAAATATCATCATGGACATGTTACAGCATAGGAGGTGGTGCTATTGTTGATGAAACCACCAATGCTGAAACAACTGAAATATACGAACATCGCACCATGTCGGAAATATTAAACTGGTGCAATCTTAACGGAAAAAGTTTTTGGGAATATGTTGCAGAGTTCGAAGAGCCTGATATTTGGGAATATTTGGAAGAAGTATGGCAGGTAATGTTCGAGAGTATCAAACGCGGTTTAAAAACCGAAGGAGTGCTTCCCGGAGGATTGAAACTACCCCGAAAAGCACAAAGTTTTAACACCAAAGGACATAATTTTGCTACTCCTTTCAAACGTCGGTCGCAATTATTCTCTTATGCACTGGCAGTATCAGAAGAAAATGCTGCCGGAGGTAAAGTTGTTGCCGCTCCAACTTGTGGAGCCAGTGGTGTTTTACCTGCCGTTCTGAAATATTTCAAAAAAATACATAAAAGCGATACCAATACCGTATTACGTGCACTGGCTACTGCCGGACTTATTGGCAACATTGTAAAAACCAATGCTTCAATATCAGGAGCAGAGGTGGGATGCCAGGGAGAAGTTGGAACTGCCTGCGCCATGGCTTCGGGAGCAGCAACGCAAATGATGGGAGGAACAATTTACCAGATTGAATATTCGGCAGAAATGGGTCTCGAGCATCATCTTGGACTTACCTGCGATCCGGTTGCAGGGATGGTGCAAATTCCTTGTATCGAGCGTAATGCTTTTGCAGCCGAACGAGCAGTTGCGCATAATAATTATGCATTGCTAACTGATGGCCGCCATCGCATTAGTTTTGATGATGTAGTGGAAACCATGTACAAAACCGGCATTGATTTACAAAGTAAATATCGTGAAACGTCGGAAGGAGGACTTGCCATTTTTGATGCTCTGCCGAAGTGCTAAAGTCGCGGGGGTGGATAATTTTCGATGGGAAGTTGAATCTCAACCACATCGCCCTGTTTCCATTTTTTTGCAATTTTACAATAAGTGCCCGGCTGCGTAAAATATTTTACCTTTTTCACTTCAACATTAGTGCCCTCTGCCCAATCGGGTATTCTAATGTATAACTCAATATAGCGACGTTCAGTCATTTCAAAAAATAAGGTAACCTTTCCCGACTCCGGATAATCGGTTTCCTGCCTTAATTGCACCTCACCTCCCAGAGTATGCGAATAGCCCATTTCTGCAGGTTTAAAAAGATTAACATAAATATGATCGACGTTTTTAGTAAACACAAAGGGTTGTATCTTTTCGGCTCCTGAATTGATTTCAGAAACTTGTTCCAGCGCCTGCGCATAAATTTCTTTGCCTGTTAGTTCCAGTAACAATCCGTTCATTTCTATCCAGCATGCGCTAATTAATGAATCAGTTAAATCCACATTTCCGTTGAGACCAAAACGTTGATATTCATTTTCAAATTCGGCCAGACTAAAACCTTTATCCACTGTTTTATACGAGGTTACAAAAGTAAACAGCTCGCTAAAACCTGCGCTGTCTGGGATGTTTTCGAATTTTACAGATGTATTATCAGTAGTAAACCGTTGCGACTTTTTTAAAGGAAATCCCTGTTTATCGGCACACGAAATAAAAAGAATTAGAAGTAGGATAAAGCCAAGTTTTAGATTCATGCCATATTATTTATCAGCTATTTAACACTTGGTTAAACGAAGTGTTCATTTAAAAATTAAAAGAAAAGATTATTAAAAAATGATTTGTTGAATAAAAATAAATTTCCATACCTTTGTGTCTCAATAGCAAAGGAGAAACGAAAATGAATAGCTCAAATTATAATACCGTCACAAATTGCCGACCGTTCTAAGGTTGGCCAGGTAGAGTTTATTTTATCGTTTATTCACTTATTTTCCATATTTTACAATGTTACGCAAAAGAACAAATGTGTTGTCTTTAAAAAAATTAAAAGACCTTGACTTATTAGAACTCTGGATTGATGTAAAAGAAGCAATTGGAGGCACCGAGCGGGATTTTACCGAAGCCAGCCTTGGCAAAGCTATTTTTATTTTAGCTGTTCCGATGGTACTGGAAATGATTATGGAATCGGTATTTGCTGTTGTTGATATCTTTTTTGTATCGAAACTGGGCGCCGATGCGGTTGCAACCGTTGGTATAACCGAATCGGCCATGACCATCGTTTATGCCATTGGAATGGGCCTGAGTGTAGCCACAACTGCGCTAGTTTCAAGAAGAATTGGCGAAAAAAATAAAAAACAAGCCGGAGTGGTAGCTTTCCAGGCCATGCTGGTGGGACTGTTTTTTTCAATTTGTATTGCCATACCCGGAGCACTTTTTGCAAAAAAGTTCTTAGAACTGATGGGTGCAACGGCTTTAATGGCTGAGCAGGGATACCTCTACCCTGCCATAATGTTCGGAAGCAATGTGGTTATTATGCAGCTGTTTATTATAAACGCCGTTTTTCGTAGTTCTGGCGATGCGGCGATATCTATGAGGGTAATGTGGCTGGCCAATATCATCAATATAATTCTCGATCCGCTGCTAATATTTGGCTATGGCCCTTTCCCCGAATTAGGTTTGGCAGGTGCAGCTATCGCCACCTCAATCGGCCGAGGGCTGGCAGTTTTGTACCAGTTTTATGTCCTTTTTAAAGGGCATCATCGTATCAGGCTTTATTGGAATAGCTTGAAAATCAGGATTAAAGTAATGCAAAACCTGGTAAAAATATCAGGAGGTGGAATTTTACAAAACCTGATTGCCACATCGAGCTGGGTGCTGCTGGTGCGAATTATTGCAGTTTCAGGACCTGAAGCACTTGCCGGCTATACCATTGCAATACGGATAATAATTTTTGCCTTGCTGCCGGCCTGGGGACTTAGCAATGCTGCCTCAACGCTTGTTGGGCAAAACCTGGGGGCAAACCATCCGGAACGGGCCGAACGGTCAGTGTGGATTACGGGGTATGTAAACATGATATTTATGGGCGTGGTTGGGATTCTGCTTGCCATTTTCCCTGATTTCTGGATGAAACTATTTATCGATGAAACGGAAGTAGTAGCAAATGGAACAATGGCCTTGCGCATTATTAGCTTTGGTTTTTTGTTTTACGCACTTGGCATGGTACTTATGCAGGGCTTCAATGGCAGTGGCGACACCATTACACCCACCAAAATCAATTTTCTTAGTTTCTGGCTGTTTGAGATTCCACTCGCCTACCTGCTTGCTATTGTTCTAAATATGGGGCTAACCGGTGCGAGTCTGGCCATTGTTTTGGCAGAGTCGTTTTTGGCACTCACTGCTCTTTTTCTATTTCGAAAAGGAAAATGGAAACTTCGAAAAGTATAAAACACACCTAAAAAAACTACGATGAACAAACAAGAGTTACCACAAGAATTAATTGAATATATAACTGACAATCAAATAGAACAAGCGGAGCTTGCCCGAGTTATTGCAGAGCATAAAGAACGTTACAACATCAGAAACAATGACACGATTTATTCTGCTGAAATAACCGGGAATATTAGGTTTACGGCAAACTCCTCTGCCGATTTTCCGGCTGTTGGCGACTGGGTTCGGTTTACAAAAATGGACGAATCAAGTGCGATTATTCTGGAAGTGTTGCCGCGCTTTTCGGTATTGCAACGGCAAGCTGTTGGGAAACATGCCGAGGTACAACTGATTGCTGCTAACGTTGATGTTGCATTTATCGTGCAAGCTGTTGGGCACGATTTTAATTTAAACCGGTTGGAACGGTACCTTTCCGTATGTTTTGCCGGAAAGATAAAACCGATTATTATCATTTCTAAAACCGATTTGGCCGACGAAATAGTATTAAAACAAATGCTGCAAGAAATAGCGACACGCCAAAGTTCCTGCACCGTTATTTCATTAAGTAATCAATCTAAAAAAGGACTCGACAGCTTAGAGCAAGTATTGGAACCTTATAAAACCTATTGTTTTTTGGGATCATCGGGTGTAGGTAAATCAACCATTATCAACCATTTACTTGGCGTACAGCAACAAGAGGTTAAAAAAATAAGTGAAAGCACCAGTAAAGGCCGGCACACCACCAGTCATCGCGAATTATTTGTATTGAAAAACAATAGCATTGTAATTGACACGCCCGGAATGCGTGAATTGGGAATCACCCATTTGTCAAACGCATTGGAAAACACCTTTGACAATATTGCAGAACTGGCTACCCAATGTAAGTTTAACGATTGCAGTCATATGAATGAAACAGGTTGCGCCATTATAAGCGCAGTTGAAAGTGGCGAATTAAGTGAAGATAGCTACCAGAATTACCTGAAACTAAAACGCGAACAAGCTCACTTTAGCAGTACAGTCTACGAAAAACGCCAGCGAGCTAAGGATTTTGGGAAAATGGTAAAATCCATTCTTCAGGAAAAAAAACAATCGAAGTAATGCACTTTTAGTGAACAATATTCGAAATCTGATTATTATATCCTATTGAAACTAAACTTTATAAAAATGAAAAAAATAGCAATTGAAATTAAGTGGGCCATTTTGTTTATTGTAATTCAACTTTTATGGATGCTGGGCGAACGAATGGCCGGTTTACACGACGAGAATATTGAAAAACATGCCATTGTTACCAATTTCTTTGCAATACTTGCAATTGCAGTTTACGTTGTAGCCTTGCTTGATAAAAGAAAAAATTCGTACCAAGGCCGGATGACCTGGAAACAAGGATTTTTCAGCGGATTGATTATAACTGTTGGAGTAACTCTTCTGACGCCCTTGTCGCAATACATTACCTCAGCAATTATTACTCCTGATTATTTTTCAACAATGATTGCATACACCGTTGAAACCGGAAAAATGACACAAGCTGCAGCCGAAAGTTATTTCAACATGAAAAGCTACATTGTACAAAGTGTAATTTTTGCACCCGCCATGGGTATTGTAACCTCGGCAATTGTCGCTCTTTTCACCCGGAAAAAATGAAACGTGTAAAATAGTTAATGCAACTCTTCAAAAAGCCAAGCCTTTTAACCGAATGAGTATTGGCCTTAACGATAAAAACCGGAAATGATTTCCCGGTTCATGAATAAGTTTTATTTTCACAATAAAATGCGCGAAATGAAGATAAAACTTATTCTTTCTTTTATTCTATTGGTAAACCTTCTATCGGCTCAAACATCAAAAATAGAGTTTACTTTAACCCAAGCCGATTATCTGTATCATTTTGCCTACGAATGTATAGATCAGGAGTATCCGAACAAGCTGAATCAGGTATTGGGTAACGACAGTTACCTCGCTCCTCCCCGCCAGTTGCATCCTGCCTTTTACGGTTGTTTCGACTGGCACTCGTCGGTTCACGGACACTGGACCCTGGTAAAAATACTGACCTGCTTTCCTGATTTTGAACACAGTAATGAGATTATTGAAAAGCTAAAGAAAAATATTACTGCTGAAAATATCCTAAAAGAGGTGGCATACTTTGATGATGAACACAACAAAACCTACGAACGTACCTATGGCTGGGCATGGTTGCTAAAACTGGATGAAGCATTGCGCACATGGAACCATCCCGTTGCGAGTGAACTACAATCTAATCTGAATCCGCTTACCGAATTGCTTTCAGGTAAATTCAACGAATTTTTAGACAAATTAATTTACCCCATTCGAATTGGAGAACACAGTAATATCGCTTTCGGAATGTCGTTTGCCTACGATTGGGCAAAAAAGTACGACACCCACCTGGCGGAAAAGATAGAGGCCAAAGCCCTTGAATATTACCAAAACGATTGCGATTGTCCGCTTACATGGGAACCGGGTGGATTCGATTTTTTATCGCCCTGCCTTCAGGAAGCATCTGTAATGTTAAAGGTTTTACCTCAAAAGGAGTTCGAAAAATGGTTAAGAACTTTTCTACGCGGAATAGAGAAACATCCTGCAAAATACATTGAAATAGCCGAAGTAACGGACAGAAGTGATGGCAAACTGGCCCATCTTGATGGATTGAATTTTAGTAGAGCATGGTGTTTGTATGAAATGGGATACGCCCTGAAAAATCAGAAACTAATAGATCTGGCTGATGCACATTTTAACTACAGTTTTGAAAAAATGGATTCAGGCGAATACGCAGGAGCCCATTGGCTGGCATCTTTTGCTGTTTATGCACTAATTAAAAGTTCTGCAAAAAATTAGCACAATGCATAAAACACTGCTTTTTACGTTTCTTCTTCTCCTTTCAAAATTCTGTTTTGCACAATTGCATACTGAACGCTTTACCAGCATCGATGTATTGCATTATACGTTTGAACTACATTTAAACGATTCAAGCAAGCAAATACGAGGAGAAACCAGTGTTTTTATAAGGCTTTTAAAACCTGCAGACACTATTCAGCTTGATTTTATTGGAATGGATGACTCGGGAATCGGCATGATTGTTAACTCGGTAAGCTCCGATGAGCAAGCCCTTGTTTTCTTGCATGAAAACAATAACTTACAAGTGGAAGTGCCTGAAAGTATAGGCTCGGGCGATACGGTGTGTTTTAAAATCTGCTACACCGGTATACCCGCTGATGGTTTGGTTATTTCGAAAAACAAGCACGGCCAACGCACTTTTTTTGGCGACAACTGGCCCGATCGGGCAAAACATTGGTTACCAACAGTCGATCATCCATCGGACAAAGCAACACTTGAATTTTTGATTTATGCCCCCCAACATTACGAGGTTGTTTCAAATGGAAAGCGCGTTGAAAAGAAACAATTACCCAACAACATTGAATTTACTCACTGGAGAGAAGATGTGCCCATATCAACAAAATTGATGGTGATTGGTGTTGCTGATTTTCTGGTAGGCAACAACGAAAACTACCAGGGAGTGCCGATAAGCTCCTGGATTTTTAGACACGATAAAGAAACCGGTTTTAACAATTATAAATACGGCACAAAAGCACTGGCGTATTTTTCAGCGCTAATTGGCCCTTATTCATACGAAAAACTTGCGCACGTGCAATCGAAAACACGCTACGGAGGGATGGAAAATGCCAGTTGTATATTTTACCACGAACGAACAGCTACCAGCAACCAGAGCCAGGAGCGTTTATTTGCCCACGAAGTGGCCCACCAATGGTTTGGCAACTCGGTAACTGAACAAAGCTGGCACCACGTATGGTTAAGCGAAGGTTTTGCCACTTACCTTACACATGTTTACATGCAACATTTTTATGGTAATGATTTATTTAATGAGCGTTTAAAAGACGACCGCGAACGAATAATAGCCTATTCAAAACAAAATCTGGCTCCCATTATTGACACCACTGTAACTGATTACATTCGTTTATTAAATACAAATTCTTATCAGAAAGCCAGTTGGTTTTTACACATGTTACGCGCTAAACTTGGCGATGACATATTCTTTAAAGGATTACAGAAATATTATCATGATTATAAAAATTCAACTGCATTAACAACTGATTTTCAAAAGGTAATAGAAGCGGTTTCGGGCAAGAAACTCGATTACTTTTTTACACAGTGGCTGTGGCAGGCCGGACATCCGGTTTTAAATTATACCTGGGGAGAAACAAAACAGGATAATTACATGCTGGAACAACATATTTCCATTAATCAGAATACTAATCAGTTATTTACTTTTCCCCTTGAAGTTTTGATTACATATGAAGATGGCAGTTCAGAACTTAAATACACAAATTTTGATGGTATGAATTCAAATATTCGGGTTCAGGTAAAAACTACTTCCCCGATAAAAAGCATACAATTAGATCCCGAGGTAAAACTTCTTTTTGAGCTTGCACAAACGAAAATGTAGGAATTTGTTTAGGATTGGCCGGTACCATACAAAAAAAAGCCCTGACGAAACCGTCAGGGCTTAAATGTATTTCACCTCAATAATAAAGTCTTTATTTTACTTTTTCTACGATTGCTTTGAACGCTTCAGGTTGGTTCATAGCCAAATCGGCTAAAACTTTCCTGTTTATTTCAATTTCGTTCTTTTTCAACAATCCCATGAATTGTGAATACGACATTCCTTCCAAACGGGTTGCAGCATTAATACGCTGAATCCACAATGCACGGAATGTTCTTTTTTTCGCTTTTCTATCGCGGTATGCATAAGTTTGTCCTTTTTCCCAGGAATTCTTTGCAACCGTCCAAACGTTTTTACGCGCTCCGAAATAACCTTTAGTTTTTTTCAGTAATTTCTTTCTCCGGGCACGTGATGCTACATGATTTACACTTCTTGGCATACTTTTTACTTTTTTGATAATTGGCGCTCCTCATTTTTAATGAGAATTCTTTAAAGCACAATTACCTGGTTTTTAACTCTTTTTTTACCTCTCTTGATTAAAAGGTTTAATAAAGATCAGTCGAAACGACTGACTACTTCATGCACAACAAAAGTTTAACGTTGCTTTCGTTTGTCTTATCGATTGTTGTCCAATAAGTCAAATTACGCTTACGTTTTGTACTTTTCTTAGTCAAAATATGACTTTTGTAGGCGTGCTTCCTTTTAATTTTACCACTTCCGGTTAGTCTAAATCGTTTTTTAGCTCCGGAATTCGTTTTCATTTTTGGCATAATCCCTACTTATTAAAATGTTATCAAAGAACTTTATTATAATTGTGTTTCAACACTAAAACAAGTTGCTTTTAACGGCTACTTATTTCTTTTTAGGTGAAATAAACATTGTCATTCTTTTACCTTCAAGCCTTGGCATTTGCTCTACTGTTCCTAACTCTTCAAGGGATGTTGCAAGTTTTAGCAACAAAATCTCACCTTGTTCTTTAAACAAGATTGAGCGTCCCTTAAAAAATACAAAAGCTTTAACTTTTGCACCTTCCTGTAGGAATTTTTCAGCGTGACGCAATTTAAACTGAAAATCGTGCTCATCGGTTTGTGGGCCAAAGCGAATTTCTTTCACCACTACTTTTGTAGTTTTGGCTTTCATCTCCTTTTGTTTCTTTTTTTGCTGATAAAGAAACTTTGAATAGTCGATGATTTTACAAACCGGTGGATCGGCTTTTGGCGAAATTTCTACCAAATCCAATTCCAATTCGTCTGCTATCTTTAATGCCTCGCGTAACTGGTAAATTCCCGGGTTTTCAATATTGTCTCCCACTAAACGTACCTGTGGCACCCTGATTTTGTGATTAATCCGGTGTTGTGGTTCCTGCTCTCTTCTGGGCTGGAAATTTCTTCTCGGACCTCTTCTCTTAATAGCTATAATGCGTTCCTCCTTAAGTTAGTTATACAATCCTGATAATTGATCTCTTACTTCTTTTGTTATAAATTCTGCGAACTCCTCGTTTGTCATTATGCCTTTGTCTCCTTCGCCCTGTCTCCGCACAGCAACTGAATCAGACTCTGCTTCTTTTTCTCCAACAATTAACAGGTAAGGAATTCGTTTTAATTCGTTGTCGCGTATCTTCCTACCAATCTTTTCGTTACGATCATCAACAACGCTGCGAATATCGGAAATATTTAGAAATTCTGAAACTTTTTTAGCATAATCGTTATACTTTTCACTGATAGGTAATACAACGACCTGCTCTGGTGTAAGCCATAACGGAAATTTTCCGGCAGTGTGTTCAATAAGCACGGCCACAAACCGTTCCATCGATCCGAATGGTGCACGGTGAATCATAATCGGACGATGGCGATTATCATCGGCACCAATATATTCCAGTTCAAAACGCTCCGGCAAGTTGTAATCTACCTGAATGGTTCCCAATTGCCAGCTTCGTCCCAATGCGTCTTTAATCATAAAATCGAGCTTCGGACCATAAAAAGCGGCTTCTCCCAGTTCTGTAACTGTATTTAAACCTTTTTCGGTGCAAGCTTCAATAATTGCCTGTTCTGCTTTATCCCAATTCTCCGGACTTCCGATGTATTTTTCTGGCTTTTGCGGATCTCTCAACGAAATCTGAGCTGTATAGTTTTCAAAATTTAAGGCTTTAAAAATGATAAAAATAATGTCGATAACCTTTTTGAATTCATCTTTAAGCTGATCGGGGCGGCAGAAAATATGGGCATCGTCTTGGGTAAAACTGCGAACACGTGTTAAACCATGTAATTCGCCACTTTGTTCGTAGCGATACACCGTTCCAAACTCGGCCATACGAACCGGAAGATCTTTGTACGAACGTGGCCACATTTTGTATATCTCGCAATGGTGCGGGCAGTTCATTGGTTTTAACAGGTATTCTTCTCCTTCAGCCGGTGTATTAATTGGCTGAAATGAATCCTGACCATATTTTTGATAATGACCTGATGTTTTGTACAATTTTACATCTCCGATGTGAGGAGTCATTACCTGCTCGTAACCATATTTTTTCTGTACTTTTTTCAGAAAATTTTCGAGTTGCTCGCGCAATTGAGCACCTTTGGGCAGCCATAATGGCAAACCTTGCCCAACAGATTCTGAAAAGCCAAACAACTGCATTTCTTTACCTATTTTACGATGGTCGCGCTTTTTGGCTTCTTCAACCATCTCGAGGTATTCCTGCAGCATTTTTGCTTTCGGGAAGGTAACACCGTAAACACGGGTAAGCATTTTGTTTTTCTCGTCGCCACGCCAATAAGCACCTGCAATTGCTGTAAGTTTAATCGCTTTAATGTAACTTGTATTAGGCAGATGGGGCCCCCGGCATAAATCGGTAAAGTTACCTTGCTGATATAAAGTAATTGTTCCGTCTTCCAATTCGCCAATTAACTCTTGCTTCAGTTCATCGTCTTTTTCTGAGAACATGGCCAAAGCTTCGTCTTTTGAAATATCAGAACGTGTAATATCATTTTTCTGACGTGCCAGTTCAAGCATTTTTTGCTCAATCTTTTGCAAGTCCTTTTCCGATAAAACTTTTCCTTCGGGTAAATCTATGTCGTAATAAAAACCTGTATCAACAGTTGGTCCAATGCCAAATTTTGTTCCCGGGTAAAAAGCCTCAATGGCCTCTGCCATAAGGTGTGCAGAAGAATGCCAAAAGGTTTCTTTTCCTTCTCTGTCATCCCAGGTGTGCAATTTTATATTGGCATCAGCGCTTATTATTCGCGATAAGTCCCAAATTTCGCCATCAACTGTAATAGACAAAACATCTTTTGCCAAACGATTTGATATTGACCGGGCAATTTCCAGTCCGTTTACAGGCTCTGCAAATTCGCGCACACTGTTGTCAGGAAGTGTAATTTTTATCATTTTTATTATAACTCCTATTATTGCTAAATTTATTTTGCGCGGCAAAGATAAACAATCCTTTGATACTAGGAAGAATTGAACACTAGCTTATTCGTGTTTTGTAACGTTTTTTCAACACTCCCGTGTTAAATCAAAATTAAAGCTGCTATATTTTGCTAAATATAGAGTTTTAACACACACTCCATTCTTTCATATTAAAAGAATTTTATCCGCATTGATTTTAAATTAACACTTTTAGAGCTATTATTTTTACAATTCGGCGATATTTTTAGGTTTTATTGATTTCTTTGCAACAGACAGTAAAGGAATTCGATAGATTATAATTTTATAAATCATGAAATTTAGAGATCCGGAAGATTGTGCTACTCTGGAAGAAATAAGGTGTGAGATTGACAAAATTGACAAGCACATTGTTTTGCTTTTTGCTGAACGGCATAAATATGTTGAAGCTATTGTTCGATTTAAAGATGATGAAAATGCCATTATTGCCGAGGATCGAAAACAATCGGTAATCAGGCAACGCCGCGAATGGGCAGAAAAAAATGGATTAAATGCCGATATTTTTGAACAAATATACAGGCTTTTAATAGAGAGTAACATAAAACATGAAATGGAATTATTGAAATTAAAAAAGAAAAAATAATGTACAAAGCAGACATAAAAGTAATGGATTGCACAGTGCGCGACGGTGGGCTAATGAACAAATGGCAATTTAGCGATGAATTTGTACGTGGTTTTTATAAAAGCTGCGTTGAAGCCGGGATTGATTATATGGAAATTGGCTATAAAAGCAGTGAATCGGCTTTTTCGAGAGAAGAAGTTGGCCCGTGGAAATTCTGCGATGATAAAGACCTGCGACGTGTTGTTGGCGATAATGATACAAATTTAAAGCTATCGGCGATGGCCGATATTGGCAGAATTGCGCCTGAAGACATCCCTCCGGCAAACGAAAGTTTGATTGATATGTTACGCGTAGCATGTTACTGCCACCAGGTTGACAAAGCCATTTGGTTGGCAGAACACTGCATGGATAAAGGATACGAGGTTACCATAAACTTAATGGCTGTTTCAAAAGTAAATGAGTCGGATTTGGACGAAGCCTTAGCCGACCTTGCAAAATCGCGTGTTCCAATAATTTATGTTGTTGATAGTTTTGGCAGTTTATATTGCGAGAGTATCGAGCGTTTGGTGAAAAAATATGCAAGTGCCATGCCTGAAAAAGAACTCGGAGTACATGCACACAATAACATGCAGTTGGCTATGTCGAATACCATCACCTCTTTAATTAATGGTGTTACTATGCTCGACGCCACCTTACTGGGAATGGGGCGAGGCGCCGGGAACTGCCCAGTTGAGATTTTAATTGCTTTTTTAAAAAATCCGAAATACAGGTTATTACCCCTGCTTGATGCCATTCAGAACCATGTTAAACCATGGCAGGAAAAAATTGATTGGGGATACCACGTTCCTTATCTGGTAACCGGAGCCATGAATGAACATCCACGAAGTGCCATGAAATGGATGGATTCAGATCAGAAAGATGACTTCGTATCATTTATGAAAGAAATGCACGACTACGAGCTTCTGGAATAAAAATATATTTGGATTAAAATAAAAAAGGATGCATCTGAAGATTTTAGCTTTGAGGATTGCATCCTTTTTTTCTCTTACCCCGAATCTACAACTCTCCCCCCCCAGCCTACTGATTTGCAGAGCAATACTCTTAAAAAAGATTATTATTTATACCTGATTAGCCATTCGAATAACATTTTTCTATTTTTGTTCACGAGAAAAAACATGGAGCTATTCATACGCCATTCCTGAATAGGAATAACGAATTTACCCCAAAAGGTTATGCTCTGCAAAATTTTAATGAAATGAAAAAATTGCTTATTTTATTGGTCACATTTCTGATTTCCGCTTCGTTACAGGCACAACAAACGCAAAAAATTAGCTTAGAAGATATTTTTGTTAAAGGAACATTTCGTGCACAATCAGTTTACGGTTTGCGTTCGATGAATGATGGCATTCATTATTCAACGCTTGAAGGAAGAACAAAAATTGTAAAATACAGTTATAAAACGGGTGATGAAGTTGAGGTTATTTTCGACATAAAAGAAGTTAAGGATGCGCCTATAACGTCTTTTTTAAATTACCAGTTTAGTGATGATGAAACAAAAATTTTGTTGACGACCAAACGCCAATCCATCTACCGCCACTCTTACACGGCAGAATATTACGTCTGGAATTCAGTAACCCGGGAATTAACTGAACTATCGGATAAAGGAGCACAACAGCTGGCCACCTTCTCACCTGATGGCAATTACATTGCCTACGTACGCGACAACAACATTTTTATAAAAAACTTAAAGTTTGGCAGCACCCACCAAGCTACAACAGATGGCAAATTTAACGAGATTATTAACGGAGCTCCTGATTGGGTTTACGAAGAAGAATTTGGCTTTAATAAAGCGTTTTGGTGGTCGCCCGACAGTAAATTCGTAGGCTACCTTCGTTTTGACGAACGGGAAGTCCCCGAATTTTCGATGCCCATGTATGCGGGAGCTGCTCCCTCCTATACTGACAACGAATTGTACCCCGGAAAGTATACGTTTAAATACCCAAAAGCCGGTGAAAAAAATTCAGTGGTAGAAGTTTATTCGTACGAGGTTAAATCAAAAACCGGAATAAAAGTAGACATAGGTGATAAAACGAACATTTACATTCCGCGATTACAGTGGACTCCGGATGCCAATAACCTGGTTGTGATGCGATTAAACAGACATCAAAATCAGATGGATATTTTGTATGCTAATCCTTACACAGGAGATACCCGAAATTTTCTTACAGAAAAGAACGACCGTTATATAGCAGAAGATTTTCTGGATGCGTTTACCTACCTTGAGAATGGTAATTTTGTTGTTAAAAGCGAACGCGATGGGTGGTCGCATTTATATTTATACGACAAGCAAGGATTTGAAATGGCCCAACTCACCCAGGGCGAATTTGATGTAACCGATTTTTATGGATACGATTCAGCCCGCGAAATATTTTATTATCAGGCAGCAGCAGAATCGCCTTTACAGCGCGAGGTTTATTATACAAGTCTTGATAAAAAAGTGCAAGGAAAACTTTCTGTAGAAAATGGAACAAACAGGGCCGTATTTAGTAGCAATTTTAAGTATTACATAAACTATTTTAGCAATTCCAAAACCCCGGCATATATCTCGCTTCACGACACAAAAGATGGTGAACAAATTCGTTTTTTACAGGATAATACGGTATTAAAAAACACCGTGCAAAGGATGAATATCCCTCAAAAAGAATTTTTCAGCTTTACCACATCCGAAGGGATCGATTTAAATGGATGGATGCTAAAACCTACAGGGTTCGATCCGGCAAAAAAATACCCGGTTTTGATGACCCAGTACAGTGGCCCCAATTCGCAAAGTGTTACCGATTCGTGGGGACGAGGTGTAGGCTGGAATGAATATTTGGCACAAGAAGGTTTTTTGGTTGTTTGTATTGATCCAAGAGGAACAGGAGCACGGGGCGAAGAGTTTAGAAAAATTACCTATATGCAATTGGGGAAATACGAATCGGACGACCAGGTGGAAGCTGCAAAATACCTCACTACACTTCCCTATGTTGATGCTGCCAATATAGCAATTTTTGGATGGAGCTACGGAGGATTTATGACTCTGCTGGCGATGGAAAAGGGAGGCGAATTATTTAAAGCCGGAATTGCTGTTGCGCCGGTTACCAGCTGGCGTTTTTATGACACCGTTTATACCGAGCGCTATATGCGAACACCACAGGAAAATCCGGAAGGGTACGACGATAATTCGCCACTAACACATGCCGGCGATATAAAAGGGCAATTACTAATTGTACACGGATCTGCCGACGACAATGTTCATGTGCAAAACACTTACGAAATGACCGAAAAAATGGTTCAGTCCGGCGTTCAATTTGATATGGCCATTTACACCAACAGAAACCATGGAATACGAGGAGGAAACACAAGTATGCATTTGTATACTAAGATGACAAATTTTTTAAAAGATAAACTTCAGTAATTAGCTCTGCATTAGCATCATTTGCCTTTATAAAATAAAATTTACGAAAGGAGTAAGTGATAGGCAGCAAGTGCTAAATCTGATTTATACTAAAGCATTTCATTGCAACTAACCATTAAAAAACAAACAAATGAAAAGAATTGGAGGTTATTTTTTTCAGGGAATTCTATTGGTAGCTCCCGTTGCGATTATTGTTTACATTCTGTATTCCCTGTTTATTCGTGTTGATGGCTGGCTGCTAAACACAATTAAACCTCTTATTGGATTTTACGTTCCCGGTTTAGGCATAGCCCTTCTATTTGTTTTTATAACAATCCTGGGTTTTGTTGGCGAAACAACATTGTTGAAACCCATAAAAATTATTGCCGGAAAATTTATTCGGCGAATACCTTTACTAAACTTATTATATACTTCTCTAAACGATCTTTTTTCAGCTTTTGTTGGCAAAGAGAAGAAATTTAATGTACCGGTTAAAGTGCTGTTTAACAATGAGAATAATTTATGGAAACTGGGGTTTATTACAAAAGAATCGCTAGCAGAATTTCAACTCTCAGACTTGTCAGCAGTCTATTTTCCGCATTCTTACAACTTCTCAGGCGAATTATACCTGGTGCCTAACAGTCGCATAGAGAAACTCGATGTATCTCCTGCTGATGTTATGAAATTCGTTGTATCGGCCGGTGTTACCCGAATTGAAAATACTGATTTTTAAAATTTCACAACTAAATTAGAACTTTTTACTCCTCTTTTAAAGTATTGCGACTTTTACCCCTTACTACAAAATGAAGAAAATATTTTATTTTCCCAATTAAAATTGTTTTAAACATTTTAATCACCTAATAATCTTCAAATTACAATTGTTTATTGCAAAATTAATTACCTCATAATTTATCAGAACCGCTGTATTTAAAACTTTTTAGTTAAGCATAATCCCCTTAAATGTATTATATTTTTTAGGATTTAAAATTTTTCATAAAAAACCTGAGAATGTATCATTTAAAACCAAAACGTATGAAAGTTTTCTATTTAATGCTTGTAGCTGTTCTACTTGCATCATGTGCCGAGGAACAACAAAAAAAGATGCCTCCGCTAAAATTAAAAGCGGTTGAAGTTGTTCAAAAAGATGTAATCGAGAAGATTGACTTTGTGGGCCAGGTATATGGATTTCAGGATATTTCAATCCGTGCGCGCGTTGTTGGTTACCTTGAAGGAATTCATTTTAATGAAGGACTTCCGGTAAAACAAGGGCAATTGCTTTATACCATAGATGCACAACCTTACGAGGCCGAGGTAGCTGCCAAGCAGAGTCTTTTGGCTGAAGCAAAATCATTGTATGCAAAGGCGCAGAGCGATTTAAACCGTTATAAACCCCTGGCTGCATCAAACGCAGTAAGCCAGGCAGACTTAGATGGTGCCCAGGTTCAATTTGAAGCAGCCGCAGCCCAGGTTAAAGCGGCAGAAGCGAATCTCGAGATTTCGAAAATACAGTTGGGGTATACTAAAGTTTATTCTCCAATTAACGGTATTATAGGGAAATCGCTTGCAGAAATTGGCGATTTGGTTGGCCAGGCACCGCTGGTGGTACTCAACACAGTGTCGAAAACAAAAGACATTCACGTTGATTTTTTCCTTCCGGAAAACCAATACCTACAAATGGCAAATAGTATCGTTGAAGAAGGAAGCGGACAAATGTATAAAGAGAGCAAGGAACATCGCGTAATTCTTGAATTGGTTTTGGCGGATAATTCGATACACAAATATAAAGGTGCAGTAAACTTTGTAGACCGTGGAGTTGATAGTAACACCGGAACAATACTTATTCAGACGCGTTTTCCTAACCCCGACCTGCTTATCCGTCCGGGGCAATTTGCAAAGGTCAGAATACCGGTAACCCATGAACAAGCCATAATGGTTCCGCAAAAGTGCATAAAAGAACTTCAGGGTCAATATTCAGTTTTTATTGTAAATGCTGAAAATAAAGTAGAAACCCGTCAGTTAGACCCGGCCGGTACTATTGGCGATATGTGGAGAATTAAAGGCGGATTACAAGCAGGAGAAAAGGTCTTGATTGAAGGACTTCAGAAAGTTAGAAATGGAATGTCTGTTGAGGCTGAGATAATTGAATTTGAAAGCCAATTCCCAAACCTATAATTTTTAGCCATGGCAGATAAAAAAGGAAATTTTTTCGTTCACAGGCCTATTGTGGCTATGGTAATTGCCATAGTAATTGTTATTGTAGGCTTTGTAATGCTTAGCGGATTGCCCATTGAGCAGTACCCCAACCTTACGCCTCCAATTGTTCAGGTGCGTGGTACTTATACAGGGGCAAATGCATTAACTGTTGAAGAGTCGATGGCAACTCCACTGGAGCAACAGATAAATGGCGTTGATAATATGATTTACATGAAGTCAACCAATGCCAACGACGGTTCTATGAATATTCAGATATCATTTGATGTTGGAACCGACCCGGATATGAATACTGTATTGGCACAAAACAGGGTATCTGCAGCCACTGCAAAGCTTCCCGAATCGGTTAAAAAGTTTGGCGTAATGACTGAAAAATCGCTTCCAAATATTTTAATGCTAATTGCATTAACTTCCGACGGACGCTACGATCAGGATTTTCTGGGTAACTACGGATTAATAAATATAAAAGACCAACTGGCACGAATTAAGGGAATTGGACGTGTAAATGTAATTGGTGCATCGGATTATTCAATGCGAATTTGGGTTAAGCCCGATCGCCTTGCAGCCATGGAACTTACCATCCCGGAAATATTAAATGCCATTAACCAACAGAATGCGATTGTGCCCGGTGGTAAGTTCGGAGCCGAGCCTTCGCCCCCGGGAACAGAGTTTACCTACACGGTAAGGATGCCGGAGCGTTTTAATTAGCCAGAAGAGTTTGGAGAAATAGTAGTGCGCACCCGCCCGGATGGTTCTCAGGTAAAATTAAAAGACATTGCAGAAATAAGCCTGGGCGTTGAAACATACAGTGCATTTACACGACTAAATGGCGAGGCATGCTCAATTATTGCTCTTTACCAGGCTCCGGGCTCTAATGCCACAGAACTGGCAGCACAGGTAAAACAAGAAATTGAACGTCTCTCAGGATCGTTTCCCGAAGGAATCAAGTACGATATTTCGCTGGACTCAACAGCTGCCATTACTGCGGGAATCAACGATATTGTGGAAACGCTAATTATTGCTCTTATCCTGGTAATTCTGGTGGTGTTTATTTTTATTCAAGACTGGCGGGCAACGCTAATTCCTACCATTGCGATTCCTGTTTCATTAGTGGGTGCATTCATTTTCTTCCCTATGTTGGGGTTTACCATTAATGTACTTTCCTTACTGGGGCTTGTTCTGGCAATAGGTATTGTTGTTGATGATGCTATTGTTGTGGTTGAGGCCGTTCAGGTTAACATTTCAAAAGGAATGAATTCCAAAGAAGCCACTCTTGATGCCATGAGAAAGGTATCGGCGCCGGTTGTTGCCACCACACTTGTACTTGTTGCCGTATTTATTCCGGTGGCAGGTATGGCCGGTATAACCGGAAGATTGTACCAGCAGTTTGCAATAACAATTGTAGTATCGGTTATCGTTTCGTCGGTGAATGCCCTTACCCTAAGTCCGGCATTGTCATCGCTCTTACTTAAAAAACCCAAAGCTTACAAAGGTCCATTGGGATGGTTTTTCGGGAAATTTAACAAATGGATGGGAAAATCAACCGAAGGCTATATGAAACTGACCAATGTTTTTACACGAAAGATAAAACGAGGTGTTGTATTCATTCTGGTAATTACTGCGGGAATGGGTGTGTTTGGAAAACTTGTTCCCGGTGGATTTATTCCGGCAGAAGATATGGGATATCTGTTTATTAATATGCAGTTACCCGATGCAGCATCTTTACAACGTTCGGATGAAGTGGCAAAAAAAATCGAGAAAATACTGGAAGATATTCCTGAAATAGAATATGTTACTAATGCGACTGGTTTTAGCATGTTGTCTGGTGCAATGGCAACAAACACCGGTTTTATGTTTATTGCCCTTAGAAACTGGGACGACCGTGATAAAACCGCGAATGACATCATTCTCGAAATTAACAAGCGTTTAATGGTACAGGTTAATGAAGCCCAGGTTTTTGCATTTGGCCCACCCGCTATTCCCGGATTAGGTAATGGTTCTGGCTTTAGTATAATGTTGCAAGACCGCGGCGGCAACACACCTGATTACCTGGCCGCAAATGCCGCTAAATTTATGCAGGCAGCCAATGCACGCGAAGAAATTGGTAATGCATTCACCACCTTTCAGGCCAATGTTCCGCAGCGTTATTTAAATATAGATAAGGAAAAGGCACTAAAAATGGGGGTTTCGTTAAATGATTTATACACAACCGTTGGTGCATTTATGGGCGGTGCGTATGTAAACGACTTTACCCGCTTTGGGCGCTTATATAAAACGTACATTCAGGCAGAACACGAATACCGTGTTTCTGAAAAGGACATCAATAACTTTTTTATAAAAAACAACAATGGGAATATGGTTCCCTTGGCCACCCTGGCAACGGTTGAACCAATCTCAGGTCCGGAATATACCAACCGCTTTAATCTGTACCGGGCTGTGGAAATTACAGGAGCACCGGCACAAGGTTATACATCTGCGCAAGCCATGCAGGCACTTGAAGAGGTGGCTGCCGAAGTATTACCGGCTGATATGGGCTATCAATGGAATGCCATGTCGTACCAGGAAAAACAAGCATCCGGGTCACTGGGTATAATCATGATTTTCTCGCTGCTATTTGTTTTTCTTATCCTCTCGGCACAATACGAAAGCTGGTCGTTGCCATTTAGTATTTTACTTGGAACGCCATTCGCCATTTTTGGGGCGCTATTTGCCTTGTGGGGAGCGCGTATGTTTAGCACCTCGTTCGAGAATAACATATTTGCACAGGTAAGCTTTGTGATGTTGGTTGGTATGGCGGCAAAAAATGCCATACTGATAGTGGAGTTTGCCAAAGAAGAATTTGACCGTGGTAAAAGTCTTTTTGATGCTGCGACAGAAGCAGCACGCTCAAGATTCAGACCAATTTTAATGACTGCCTTTTCATTCATACTTGGCATTTTCCCGCTTGTAGTTGCATCAGGTTCAGGCGCTGAAGCACGAAAAGTAATGGGTATGGCACTTCTCGGAGGAATGACATTGGCAACCTTACTTGGCGTATTCTTTTACCCCATGCTTTTTGTGTTTATTGGTAAAATTGCCGGCTATGAAAAAAAGCGGGATTTGAAAGCAGCACACTCAGAACAAAACAAATGAAGAACCTTACAATACAAAAAAGACATAAATGAAACGAAATAGAACATATAATTTAACCGTTTTTGTTGCGCTTTTACTGTTGGCAAGCAGTTGCATGGTTGGACCTAATTTTCAGGAAGCGGCAGTTGAAGCACCAGAAAGCTATCGCTTTCAGGATACTACTGCAACAAAAAGCGACACTGTGAACTGGCAGGTACTATTTAACGATCCGGTTTTGGCAACCTTAATCGATTCAGCTATGGCCAATAATCTCGACCGGCTAATGGCTGTTTCAAGCATAAATGAAGCACGAGCTTATCTGGGCATGGCCAAAGCCGATTTATATCCGCATATTTCTTATTCTGGCTCGTTGGCCTACGGAAATTCACAAGCCCCTTCCCTGTCGGCCATGTCGTCGTTAAATGCCGTGGCCAATGTTAACTGGGAAATTGATTTTTGGGGCAAATACCGAAGAGCAACCGAAGCTGCAAAGGCAGACTTGCTTGCCTCTGAATTTGGACTAAAAGCATTGGAACTAAGTCTGGTGACACAAGTAGCCACTACTTATCACACCTTGCTCGATTACAGGAACAGACTGGAAATAGCACAAAGAACACTGGAATCAAGAACTGAATCATCCCGTATTATTCGCGAACGTTTTGATAAAGGTATAGTTCCGGAAATTGATGTAAACCAGGCAGAAATTCAGGAAGCAACTGCGGCAGCTTCTATTCCGGTTTACGAACGCTCCATTGCCTATACTGAAAATGCACTTAGTGTTTTAATAGGAGAAAATCCGATGCCGATTATAACAGAAACTTCGCTTGAAGAGCTTCCGTTTCCGGCGGTAGTTCCTTCAGGATTACCCTCGGAATTATTGGAGCGCCGCCCCGACATATTACAGGCTGAACAAATGCTTAAAGCCCAAAATGCGCGTATTGGTGTGGCTCAGGCAATGCGTTTCCCATCAATTAGTTTAACCGGATTGTTAGGGCTTGCCAGTGCCGATCTGGCGGATTTTAACTCGGATGACGCATTTATTGGCTCGCTGGGTGCCGATTTATTTGGCCCCGTTTTTCAGTTTGGAAAAAATAAACGACGGGTAGAAGCACAACGCGAGGTTACCGAACAAATGAAGTTTAACTACGAAAAGGCCGTATTAAATGCTTTTCGCGAAACAGAAGATGCCCTTGTTTTCATTAGTACAACAAGCCGGGAACTTGAATTTGTTAGTAAACAGCTTGAAGCATCGAAAAATGCTGCAGAACTGTCGCGCCAACGATACGATGGAGGAGTTACGAGCTATCTTGAAGTACTGGATGCCGAGCGCGTGGAGACTGTAAAATAAACTCTGTCTATAAGTTTAAAACATTTAATATTGCAACTTATGACAGACAGGAAAAAAGAATCACCAGAATATATTGCGATGCGTGACTTAG
>Ga0207830_100125_pt1 | contig 45404 bp, 48 predicted proteins | sample TtanPargueraPR_6_FD_187740 | JGI IMG/M metagenome (GOLD analysis project Ga0207830, IMG submission 187740) | Aerobic enrichment media microbial communities from Bioluminiscent Bay, La Parguera, Puerto Rico - Tt and E2 (3) (SPAdes) | ecosystem: Environmental > Aquatic > Marine > Unclassified ...
TCAACCGTTTTGCCTGACGACCATAGCGGTCTGGAACCACCTGATCCCATCCCGAACTCAGAAGTGAAACAGACCTGCGCCGATGGTAGTGTGGCGTTGCCCATGTGAGAGTAGGTCATCGTCAGGCGCCTAATGCCTAAAAACCCCCGACAGCTTCGCTGTCGGGGGTTTTTTATTGCCTGAAGAAAAGCGAGCAGACATGACCCTGTGATCAGGCGCACAGTTACGCTCGGTAAATAGCGTTAGCATTCCCTTAAGACTGGCAGAAAAAAAGACTAAAAAGCCAGCTTCAGAGACACTCATCAGTCATTCGATCATTGCCGTCAATAACAACAAACGGCGGGCAGGTATGGCTATGAGTACACCTAAAAGACTATTCCTCGCGCTGTCCATGGCGCTGTCTTCGGCTGCGCATGCAGATTTGCAGCCCATTTCTGATGCAGAACTGTCCGAGGTGACAGGTCAGGCCTTTGTCTCCATAGACCGCCAGTACCATCCCGATCCCAACGAAAATACCTCCTATACCCGTGTCAATCTCGGTATGGATATCGAAATCCAGACCAATGTTGATGTTCTCGAGATGGGGCGTTATGAGCGAACGGGTGAAAAACAGGGTTCTTCCGATGTGCTGATCCGCGATTTTGCGCTCGGGTACATCAATAACCAGGCCTACTACAGCAAGAACCCTGATGCTCCGCGACAATATCGCCCCGATGGCTCAGCCTATGGCGAGAATGAGATTGTTCCGTTCATGATCGATAGCCCGTTCTTTGAGTTTGCCTTTGATGAGACCACTAATGAGGTGGTAGGTGTTCGTCTTGGCTTTGGCGAGTCCATGGGCATTCTTTCCGGAAAGATCGAAACGCTGACGGGCAACGTCAATGTCGACATCATCGATCGGGGTGAAGGGTTGCGGGAGGCTAACTCCACCGGCAATTTCTTCGACCAGTTGATTGTACTGCTCACCCCTTTGCTCGAATCGGGCAGTCCGCTCGCCACCAAGGCGCAGCTGGTCTATGGAGCGGAAGATGACCCGCGCATTGGCGAGCTTGATCCCATTCGTGCGGAGTATATCGGTATTCCGAACGGGGAAAAGTTTGTTCTTGAAGGTGCCGCCGGATTCACCCGCTGGTCTCTGAAGAACCTGATTGGCTGGGGATCCAGTTCGGAGATTGAGGTGCCGGATTGTTCCTTCTTCAGCTGCGGTGCTGGTGACATCTATGTCTATGCCCAGGATTGCATGGTGCTGGGAATAGACTCCTGCTTTGATCTGGATATTTACAACAGTTTCCCGATTGGCCAGGTTGAGGAGGTCAATGGTGAGCGGCGAATTACCGGTCCCGCCGATGGCGCTTTTATTTCGTTTCAGACCAAAGATCTGGATTGGCTCAAGGACGTCAAGAAAACCGATATCACGGTGGAGGACTTTATTCGGGCGACGTCCGGTGCATTCTTCAATATCCCCAATGGCGCCACCGAGGTAAACCTGAATGAGGCGTTGTACGGCACGGACCGTTATCGGACTGAGTACATAGACCGTGGCCGGGGGCTGTTCTGATGAGAGGATTCGGGTTCTGCAACTTCCCCTGCACTTCAATGTTGTCGTTAGCGCTCTTGTGGTCTTTGCCCCTCCAGGCTGAGATGGTGACTCTTAATGAGTCCGAGATGTCCGAGATCGATGGCGCCGGCATAGGCCTGGTTCTCGAAAACTTTGCCTTCTCCCATGGAACCGACGCGCCGGATGCCAATGGCAACCAGGCCCGTATATTCCGAATCACGGGCATCAAAAGCACGGACGGGCAGGACGTGGATATCACCGTGAATCACTTGTACATCGCGGGCGCTGATTCCGCCTATGGTCAGAATCTGGCCCCGGTCAACCTGGGGCGTTTACTGCATCCCTGGCGAATTGACGTGGTGGACGGCAACACGATCGGGGTCAGAGATAAATCGGTGTTGGAAATCGCCGCGCCCGCGATGCTCAGTGCGGCCGAGGGTTACGATTGCCTGGGTGGCTCAGCGGCTGCCGGAAGCGGTACCTGTTCAAGCCGCCCCGCAACTGAATCCTGGATCGGCGAGCGAGCCGATATGGGAATGCAGATGAATGTCGCGGTGGGTGACGACCGCTCTGCCAACCTGAATATCCATGCTAAAAGTGCCGTAATTGACGGCAGCTACCTGCGTCTCTGGGGTGATGACGCGCGCCAGCAAATGGCCGGCCAGTTCAAGCTGAACTTCTACTCTCCGGAGTTGACCATCAACGCCTGTACTCAGGATGGCAGCGAGTGTGGCTCCCGCATCACCATGTCCGATTTTGTCCTTCAACTGGCGATCGGTAACGAGCTTCAGCCTGTGTTTTTTGATGTCGACGGTACGGGTAATTTCGTGCTGGAGGTTGATGCTATTACTGCACCGGCACCCGGGCAGATTGCCGCCAACGGGCTTCGGGATGGCAGTGATACCGCAACCTGGGACTTCTATGAAGCCTATTACACCAATCCGGAATACCGGAGCAATCTCCGGATTGGCAACTTTGGTGTCGGTGACCGGGATTTTGGCTCCGCCCGCATCGAAGGAATGCTCATTCAGCACCTGGAAATCAGAACCAAGGACTTGGCGCCATGATCCGTCTGACTTGTTGTTCAGCTACCCGGTTTTGCCTGCTCTTTACGGCCCTGCTTCCCGCCTTGGCGTATTCCGAGATGTCGCCGCTCGCGGACGAGGCCCTGGCTGATGTCTCCGGTCAGGGGGGGATCTATCTGTCTGGCGATATCAGCATCAACGAAATGGGAGGTCCGGTTCAGAACAACTACTTTGGCCGGTGTGACGAGGCAGATAAGAAATGCGGTGCTCGCTTTGCCTATCGGCTGAAGCAGGATGGCGGATGGATGGTACTGGATGAAATTCGGGGGATGTTCGCCTTTGAGGGCCTGACCCTGAGGGTGCGTTCGATCGATTCCGGCTTTGGTGGGGATGGTGCACTCTTTGACCGTGATGTGATTGAGCTGGGCTTGCCAAATGTTGTCCGGTTTTCTGACGTACAGTTCAAAATCGCGTCCAGTAGCACGCCACGACCAACAGACCCCGGCTTTCAGCAAACCGACATCTTTGCGGTGGAAATGCAGGGGGACGTGATCATGCAGGGTAACCTTCTGGTTTTTCCGGACGGAACCCCTTAGCCAGGAGGCATCATGACTCGTAAGCTTTCCGGAATCCTGCCACTGAGTGCGGTCGCCCTGAGCCTCGGCAGCTATTCGATGATAACCGCTGCAGACCTCCAGAGCCTTGATGACCGGGCGCTGTCTGAGATACGAGGCCAGAGCGGGATCACCATCGAAACTGACCTGACCATGGCCGCCGACAAGCTTTCCTATTACGACGATGGAAAGGGCGTCCATCTGGAAGGTATGCGTGTGGGTTCCTCCGAGGTGCCCGGGCAGGGCGCATTTCACCGAACCAGGATCGACATTGGCAGCGATGCCGCGTTGAATCTTGAATACCTGGTGGAAGACCGGCGGGTCGAATTCTCGGACATTAGGCTGGCCGGCGCGCCGGGTGTCAGCATGGGGGGTATTTTCTTTGACCATAGCCTTCAAGGCACCTTGAGCCTGCGCCAGCAGACCGTTGGTGGAAATGGCTATGAATTTGATTCCGCGTACACCATGACGGGCGGCCGCCTGGGCTACAGAACCAACGGCAATTCGGTGTTTCTGGACGATATTACGATGTCCGTTGAGGCCTTGGGGGTAACTCTGGAAAGGGTGGGCCAGACCCTGGAACTGACGGCTCCCAGAGTGACTGGTAGCTGGCAGGTCGGTGCTATTCGATATTCCAGCGATCCTGCGATATATGGCCGTAGCACCAATAGTAACGGTGACCTGTTGCCCAGCTATGGCGGTCTCTCCGGCCAGTACGAACTGTCCTCAACGACCGATATATCCGCAGGAGGCCGCGCAGGGGAGGGGTTGCGGTTTGATAACGAGACATCCATACATAGCGCGTCTTTCTTCTATCACGATGATGGCCATGCACTCGCCCTGAGAGACATCACTGGTTCCTACCGAATTCAGGACCTTCGTCTGGATGTGGGTGAGGATTGGCGCGGCCGACCGGCAGTGGGTTTAACGCTTGGGCGAATGGAAGGCGAGTTTGAGGTCGGAGCCATTGAGATTGGCGGTGCTGGTAAGAGCTTTGGGGCCTTCAACCTGAGCTTTCTGTTGGAAGACCAGGTATTTGGTGGTCGCAACTACACCAATGCGCTCTACCTGCAGGGCGGAGGCCATGTCGATGCCGGTGCCCAGGGCCTGAGGCTGGCTGCCCAGTGGAGCCTAAGGCTTTCTGATCTGAGCTATACCGAGGACGGCAACAGGGTGATTATCAGCGGCCTTCAGTCCTGGGGGCAGGGCGATATCACCGTGAACGTTACCCGTGACGGTGTTCAGGGTGGAACCCGATTCTATGACGGTTTGAGAATTGGCTTTGAGGGGCTTGAGGCCGGTTACCGTATTAATGGGATGCGCGTTGGCAGTGATGATGCGCCATTGCAGGGTGGCACAGAATTGTTGTTGGCGCTCGGCATCTATCCCGCCTACGATTTTACGCTGGACGGTCACATGACGCTCGGAGCCGGTGGCGCGTCCGGTGAGGGCCTGATAATTAATTCGGATATTCACATTCGTGACGGTCGTGCTGCAGTGATTGCCGCTCCTTATGACGAAGGTAACGGTGAGCAGCCCCAGAAAGGTCTCTGGCTGACCGATATGACCTATGATGGTCATGTTCGTAACATGACTCTGGATGTTACCGATGAAGGATTGGCGCTGGCAACGGAAGAGTCCTGGAGCACCATGGATATCGGCAATGTCCGGATCGGTAATGGTGTCGATGGAGAGAGCCTTGGGCGTTTGAAGATCCAGCGTTTTGAACAGGGGAGCACGACGTTGATCAAGCCTGGTGGTGCCGGCAACGTCTGTGTGGGTGGCGCTGGTGCTTCGGCCTCGGCCTGTTCGGCATCGGGCGGTGAGTGGGAAATGCGGGGAGAGGAAGGTGTCACGATCGAGATGAAGAACATCCTCGCCCGTGCTCAGAGCAGCGAGAAGCGGAATTCGCTGTTGTGGGAAACCAATCGGACCGTCGATGGCCAGGGGCGGGCCGTGAATGGTTCCGGAACCCGCCTGGTTCTGGACAATATTTACACGAGTGACGGTGGTGATTTCGATGGTGATGGCGTCGACGACAATACCTACGGTATTCAAACCGATCTATCCGTTGACGTTTACCAGACCCGAGTCGTGAAGAAAGAAAATGGAGCGGACTCGCTGGGGGTGAATGGCGCCCGTGGAGATGAAAAGATTATGGATGCCTCGGCCCCCCAGGGTTATCGGTATGTGTCCTCTCCTTCGGAGGCTGATCGCCTGAACCGTCCACTGGGATTCGCGGTCAAGGCGGAAACCCGTTTCAAGGAACTGACCATAAATAATATCGATCTGGTTCATCCTGTGGGTGGCGCCCAGACCGCCGTGTTCGGCGCCGTGCTGCAGAACGTGAATATTCGCGCAAACCTGACCGCGACACCTATCCCCTAACGTCGCGACCGGTAAAGGGGTAAGGCCAGTGCTGCCCCTTTGCTTTTCAATCCCCTCCTGTTGTTTAATCCGGGCTTGTTTATTCCCCGTCTGGAAGCTCATTGATGAAATCCAATGCATTGCTGTCCCTGCTCAGTGATCGTGAAATCCATTCCGGTGAATCGCTGGCCCAGAAGCTGGGCGTTTCCCGGACGGCGGTGTGGAAGCATATCCGCAAGGCTATCGCCGACGGAACTGACATACGGACCATTCGCGGGCAGGGTTACCAGCTGGTGTCCGCACTGGACCTGCTTGACCGTGACATCATTCTTGGTCAGCTCAATGCTTCGGTTCGAGAGCGGATACAGCTCACTGTTCTGGATGAAGTGGATTCCACAAACGCCGAGGTTGCGCGCCTACTGACGTCGGCGCCACTCCCGGTGGTGTTATCTGACTGTCAGACGTCCGGCCGTGGTCGAAGAGGTCGGAACTGGGCCAGCCCCAAGGGCCAGAACCTCTACCTGAGCCTTGGGTTGTCGATAAAAGGTGGGTTCTCGGCCCTGGATGGCCTCAGTCTGGCCCTGGGCGTGGCCGTCGCCAATGCCATTGAGCAGGTAGGGGGCGGTGAGGTAGGGCTCAAGTGGCCCAATGACCTGTTTGCCCAGGGCCAGAAATTTGGTGGGATCCTGGTAGAAATCCAGGGCGAACTCCAGGAAGGTTGTGTTCAGGTGATCGCAGGAATCGGTATCAACGTGCATATGACTCAAGCTGAAGACGTTGATCAGCCCTGGACGAGCCTGGACAAGCGTTGGCCAGACCAGGCCTGGGTCCGCAACCAACTCGCTGCCGGGATGATTACTCACATTCTGGCAGCAGTGACGGAATTTGAGGCTGGTGGCTTCCGGCAATTCCGGGAGCGCTGGCAGCGCCGTGACATCTTTAGCGGCCTGCCCCTCGTCACCCGTGACGGTGAATTAAAGGGCCTGGGAGGCGGTATCGACGAAACCGGAAACTACCTCCTGAAAACAGCAGAGGGCGAAATACCGGTGCGGGCGGGCGATATCAGTTTGCGGGTGTCTGAATGATTCTGTTGATTGACGCTGGTAATACCCGCCTGAAATGGCGACTGACTGGAACAGGCGGCCCTCTTGAAGGGGCAGCGGTCATGGCAGATGCTGAGCCCCTGACAGGACTTTCAGGCTACTGGTCTGACATCGAAAGAATTCTGGTGTCGACGGTGGCCTCGGAAAGCGCCCGCGCGCAACTTCATGAACTGTTGCTTGCCCGGGCCAAGGTGCCTGTTGAATATTGCTGGGCTGAGTCGACGCGCGATGGCCTGTCCAATTCCTATGGGGATGTGTCGCGCATGGGGGCTGATCGATGGCATGCCATGCTGGCAGGCTGGGTCAGGTGTAAGGCTTCTTTCGCCGTTGTCGATGCTGGTAGCGCCGTCACCGTGGACTATGTGAATGCCGGCGGGCGACACCTCGGTGGCTACATTCTTCCTGGGCTCCAGATGATGCGCCGTAGTCTGAAAGTGGATGCGGCACGAATTGGATTTGAGCAGAGTGAGCAACTCGACACCCGCCCGGGACAATCGACCGGCGAATGCGTCAATCACGGTCTGGCCTGGCTCACCGAGGCCCTTGTCCAGGGGATTCATCGCGATGCAAAAGCCTTTGGACTCTCTGCGATCTATCTGACCGGTGGCGATGCCGGGCGTTTGCAGGCCCTTGGTCTTGAGGCAAACGTAGTTGAGGGTATGGTGCTTGACGGTCTTGAGCGAATCGCCAGCGCGGGCGTTCTGTGATGAAGTGGCTGGCGTTTCTGTTGGCAGCTCTCAATCTGGCCGTTTGGTTTGTGCCGGCCTGGATCGAGCCATCCCGTTATGTCGGCGTTTCATCTGGAACCCTGCCACGTGTCTCCAGTCTGAAAGTGGCTTCCGAGACCATGGAGAGCCTCTCCCGGGAAGAGAGTTGTCTACGGATAACGCTCGGAATGTTTGATGCGAGGGATGACGCCGAGAATGTGGCGGCCGGTCTCAAGCATAAAGTCGGCATTGTTGAGGTTGAGAAGGAGTTACCGCCCCTGCATTGGGTATTGATTCCTCCGCAGCCGCCGGAAGCAGCGCGAGCCCAGTTCCGTGAGCTCTATCTTCAGGGCGTGGAATCGTACATTGTTTCCCGTGGAGAGTACCGTAACGCCATTTCCCTGGGGCTGTTCGAATCCCTTGAGGCTGCGCAATCGGTAATGGCAGAAAAAAAACAGGCAAATCTGAATGTAGTGCTGGCCAAGTTCCCTCGAAATCGTTTAGGATACGCGCTCGTTTTTGAGGTTGAATCCATGGCAGAAAGTGAATGGGTTCAAGCGGTTGAAGCGGAAACCGGTTACGAGTTCGATTTCGTTGAAAGCAATGCTTGTGAAGGTGTTGCAAGGCCGGAAAAAAATCCGTAGTATACCGCCCTCGCTGAACAGGCGAATGTGAGCTGGCGTAGCTCAGTTGGTAGAGCAGCTGACTTGTAATCAGCAGGTCGGGGGTTCGATTCCGTCCGCCAGCTCCACTTTAAGTTTTAAGCAGGTTCGCTTTTGCGGATTTGTTCGGGAGGGGTTCCCGAGTGGCCAAAGGGATCAGACTGTAAATCTGACGCGAAAGCTTCGCAGGTTCGAATCCTGCCCCCTCCACCACTAATTGCTCGCGGGCATCGTATAGTGGCTATTACCTCAGCCTTCCAAGCTGATGACGCGGGTTCGATTCCCGCTGCCCGCTCCAATTTGGTTTCAATGCTCATGTAGCTCAGTCGGTAGAGCACATCCTTGGTAAGGATGAGGTCACCGGTTCAATTCCGGTCATGAGCTCCATTTTTTATCCGGTCAACGTTGCGATCCTGGTTGATTAGGGAGATTGGTCGAAATGTCTAAAGCAAAGTTTGAGCGTAACAAGCCGCACGTAAACGTGGGCACCATCGGTCACGTTGACCATGGTAAGACCACTCTGACAGCCGCCCTGACTCGTGTGTGTCACGAAGTTTGGGGTACTGGCGAGAGCCGTGCTTTCGATCAGATCGATAACGCACCGGAAGAGCGTGCGCGTGGTATTACCATCGCGACCTCTCACGTAGAGTACGATTCTCCGACCCGTCACTACGCCCACGTAGACTGCCCGGGCCACGCTGACTATGTGAAGAACATGATCACTGGTGCGGCACAGATGGACGGCGCGATCCTGGTTTGCTCCGCAGCTGACGGCCCCATGCCGCAGACTCGTGAGCACATCCTGCTGTCCCGTCAGGTTGGCGTTCCTTTCATTGTCGTGTTCCTGAACAAGGCCGACATGGTAGACGACGAGGAGCTGCTGGAGCTGGTTGAGATGGAAGTTCGTGACCTGCTGAGCCAGTACGACTTCCCGGGTGACGACACCCCGATCATCACCGGTTCTGCCCTGATGGCGCTGGAAGGCAAAGACGACAACGAAATGGGTACTACCGCTGTGAAGAAGCTGGTAGAAGCCCTGGACGACTACATCCCTGAGCCGGAGCGTGCGATCGATCAGCCGTTCCTGATGCCGATCGAGGACGTATTCTCCATCTCCGGTCGTGGTACCGTAGTAACTGGTCGTGTTGAGCGTGGCATCATCAAGGTTGGTGACGAAGTGGAAATCGTGGGTATCCGCGACACCACCAAGACCACCTGTACCGGTGTTGAGATGTTCCGCAAGCTGCTGGACGAAGGTCGTGCCGGCGAGAACGTTGGTGTTCTGCTGCGTGGTACCAAGCGTGACGACGTTGAGCGTGGTCAGGTTCTGTGTGTACCGGGCTCCATCAAGCCGCACACCAAGTTCGAGTGTGAAGTGTACGTACTGTCCAAAGAAGAAGGTGGTCGTCATACTCCGTTCTTCAAGGGCTACCGTCCGCAGTTCTACTTCCGGACCACTGACGTGACCGGTTCTTGCGAACTGCCGGAAGGCGTAGAAATGGTAATGCCGGGTGACAACGTGAAAATGACCGTCACCCTGATCGCTCCGATCGCCATGGAAGATGGCCTGCGCTTCGCGATTCGCGAAGGTGGTCGTACCGTTGGTGCCGGCGTGGTCGCCAAGATCATCGAGTAACCTTCGGGTTGCTCGTTTGTTGTTGCGCTGAGTTGTTTCGGTGCAGGCCAGTAGCTCAATTGGCAGAGCAGCGGTCTCCAAAACCGCAGGTTGGGGGTTCGATTCCCTCCTGGCCTGCCATTTTTCAACATCCGGATACATAAGCTGATTCCTATGGAGTCAAAAGCCGTTCAGTCGACCAGCCGTTTCGATGCTCTGAAATGGCTGGTTGTTTTTGTTCTGATTGCCGTTGGTGTGGTTGGTAATCAGTATTTCAGTGCCGAGTCTGTGCTGTATCGGGTTCTGGCTCTTGTTGGGCTGGGTCTTGTTGCTGCATTTGTTGCGCTGCAGACCGAGCGTGGCCGTCGTTTTGCCACCCTGTTGAAGGAAGCACGCGTAGAGATCCGGAAAGTCGTCTGGCCCACCAGGCCTGAGCTGGTTCAGACCACGATTATTGTTGTGGTGTTTGTTCTGGTTGTGGCTCTGATCTTGTGGGGTATGGATTCGCTGATCAGCTGGCTGGTCGCCGGCTTCATCGGCTAACGGGAGTGGGCAATGGCTAAACGCTGGTACGTCGTTCATGCGTATTCTGGCTTTGAAAAGCACGTAATGCGCACTCTGAAGGAGCGTGTGGCGCTCGAAGGCATGGAAGACAAGTTTGGCGAGATCCTGGTTCCGACCGAGGAAGTCGTCGAAATGCGCGATGGCAAGAAGCGCAAGAGCGAGCGCAAGTTCTATCCCGGGTACGTATTGGTCCAGATGGAAATGGATGATGCCTCATGGCATCTTGTCAAGAATACTCCTCGGGTACTCGGTTTCATTGGTGGTACCAAGGACAAGCCGGCACCCATTACCGAACGCGAGGCTGAGGCAATCCTGCGTCGTGTAGAAAGCGGTGCTGACAAGCCCAAGCCGAAGACCTTGTTCGAGCCGGGTGAGATTGTACGCGTTGTTGAAGGTCCGTTTGCAGACTTCAATGGCGTTGTTGAGGAAGTCGACTACGAGAAGAGTCGAGTTAAGGTTGCGGTCCTGATCTTTGGCCGTTCAACTCCGGTAGAGCTGGAGTTTGGTCAGGTCGAGAAAGACTGAGCGTAGCCTGAAAACCTGAGAGCTCGCGCGCCACGGCGACGCGGGCTTTTTGTGTCTGCTGAAGGCAGTTATATAAACGGGGAGCCGAGAGGCGTCAGAACCCACAGGAGAACTATCATGGCAAAGAAAATTGAAGCCTATATCAAGCTTCAGGTTGCTGCCGGTCAGGCCAACCCGAGTCCCCCCGTTGGTCCGGCCCTGGGTCAGCGCGGCGTAAACATCATGGAATTCTGTAAGGCCTTCAATGCCAAGACTCAAGGCATGGAGCCGGGCTTGCCGATTCCGACTGTCATCACCGTATACAGTGATCGCAGCTTTACCTTTGTTACCAAGACCCCGCCGGCGCCGGTGCTGCTGAAAAAAGCGGCTGGCATCAAGAGCGGTTCCGGTCGTCCGAACACGGACAAAGTGGGTACGGTAACCCGTGCTCAGCTGGAAGAAATTGCCAAGACCAAAGAGCCGGATTTGACTGCTGCCGACATGGAAGCAGCGGTTCGTACCATTGCCGGAACTGCCCGCAGCATGGGCCTGAACGTGGAGGGTCTGTAAGATGGCAAAGCTGAGCAAGCGTCAGAAGCTGATTCGTGAAAAAGTAGACTCTACCCGTGCCTACACCGTTGATGAGGCGGTAGCACTGTTGGCCGAGCTGGGCCAGAACGTCAAGTTCAAAGAGTCTGTAGACGTGGCCGTTAACCTTGGTGTTGATGCGCGTAAATCTGACCAGGTCGTACGTAGCAGCACTGTTCTGCCGCACGGTACTGGCAAGACTGTTCGTGTAGCTGTGTTCACTCAGGGTGCCAATGCCGAGAAAGCCACTGCTGCCGGTGCAGACGTGGTAGGTATGGACGATCTGGCTGACGAAGTGAAAAAAGGCAATATGGACTTCGACGTGGTTATTGCCACTCCGGATGCCATGCGTGTGGTTGGTCAGCTGGGCCAGATCCTTGGTCCGCGCGGCCTGATGCCGAACCCGAAGGTTGGTACTGTAACTGCAGACGTTGAGACTGCGGTCAAGAACGCCAAAGCCGGCCAGGTTCGCTACCGTACTGATAAAAACGGCATTATCCACGCTCCGCTGGGTAACGTTGAATTCTCTGCGCAGAACATCAAGGAAAACCTTGAAGCTCTGGTGGCAGATCTGAAAAAGGCCAAGCCTGCATCGTCGAAGGGTGTGTATCTGAAGAAGATCACCATCTCTTCCACGATGGGTCCTGGCCTGACTATCGATCAGGGTACTCTGAGCATCTGAGGCTCTGAGCGGTAGTTACTTTGTAGTCTGGGCGGAAGCCAAGGCTGTCAAAGACCGCAGGCCCCCGCAGCGCCCTCTTGAAGGGCGCCTCAAGGGTTAAAGCAACGCCTGCGCAGACGGTGTGACGACGTTCTCTCTGAACCCAAACACCGTTAGGCGTCCCGCGAGGGACATAGATGGGTTTGCTGGCATAAGCCGGCGAAATCGAGGAGAAAACCAGTGGCAATTAGACTCGAAGACAAGAAAGCGATCGTCGCTGAAGTCAACGAGACTGCTGGTACTGCTCTGTCTGTGGTTTTGGCTGACTACCGTGGTGTCACCTCTGGTGACATGACGGCGCTGCGTGCCAAGGCTCGTGCCGAAAACGTGCGTCTGAAGGTTGTTCGTAACAACCTGGCAAAGATCGCGATTCGTGGTACCGAGTTCGAGTGCATTGATCCGGCGCTGGTTGGTCCGACCATTCTGGCTTTCTCAATGGAAGATCCGGGTGCCGCTGCGCGCCTGCTGAAGGATTTTGCCAAAGAGAAAGAGGCGTTCGAAATCAAGGGTCTGGCTGTCGGCGGTGAGCTGATGGGTGCAGAACAGATTGATCGCCTGGCTACGCTGCCGACGCTGCACGAAGCGTTGACCAAGCTGGCCATTGTTACACAGGCACCAGTTACCAAGCTTGCACGTACCCTGAACGATATTCCGGGCAGGATCACACGTGTTGTAGCTGCAGTCCGGGACCAGAAGCAAGACGCTGCTTGATTCTGTTGAACACCATTTTTTACATTTTTGGGAGAAAGTCATGGCTCTGTCTAAAGACGATATTTTGAATGCAATTGCTGAAATGAGCGTAATGGAAGTTGTTGAGCTCGTAGAAGCAATGGAAGAGAAGTTTAACGTTTCTGCTGCCGCCGCTGTTGCTGCCGCTCCGGCTGCTGCCGCTGCTGGCGAAGCCGCCGAAGAGAAGACCGAGTTCGACGTAGTTCTGACCGGCGCTGGCGAGAAGAAAGTAAACGTTATCAAGGCCGTTCGTGAACTGACTGGCCTGGGCCTGAAAGAAGCCAAGGAAATGGTTGACGGCGCACCTTCTACTGTTAAGGAAGGCGCAAGCAAGGACGAGGCTGAAGAAGCCAAGAAGAAGCTTGAGGAAGCAGGCGCTTCTGTTGAGCTCAAGTAAGAGTCGGCTGTTGATCGACACCGTGCGTTAAGCATGGACGGGCTGGTGGCTTCGTGCCACCGGCCTTTTTCTGTTGTATATGCTATAGAGTCTGGTGTGCAATTGCAGGTTGATGTCAGATCTATAACCTACAGCCAGAGTCTTGTTCAAGACGGCGCGATAAGCCGAGCAACTCGGCCCCGAAGCAGAACATTTGATTGCTTCTTGATACCAGGTATCAGGTCTAAAGCTGGGGAATGCAGATGACTTACTCCTACACTGAGAAAAAGCGGATTCGCAAAGACTTTAGTAAATTGCCTTCCGTGATGGAAGTCCCCTATTTGCTGTCTATTCAGCTGGATTCGTTCCGGGACTACCTCCAAATGGAAACTGCGCCTGAAGACCGCCGGGAAACTGGTCTTCATGCAGCATTCAAATCCGTATTCCCGATCGTCAGTTATTCTGGCAACGCCGCGCTCGAGTATGTGAGCTACCGAATCGGCGAGCCAGTCTTTGACGTCAAGGAATGTCAGCTCAGGGGCGTAACTTACGCCGCGCCGCTACGGGTGAAGGTCCGCCTGATCATTTATGATAAGGAATCGTCCAACAAGGCGATCAAGGACATCAAAGAGCAAGAAGTCTACATGGGCGAAATGCCCCTGATGACCGAGAACGGTACCTTTGTTGTCAACGGTACCGAGCGCGTTATTGTTTCCCAGCTCCACCGTTCACCTGGTGTGTTCTTCGATCACGACAAGGGTAAGACCCATTCCTCCGGCAAGCTGTTGTACTCAGCCCGGGTGATTCCTTACCGTGGCTCCTGGCTGGACTTCGAGTTCGATCCGAAGGACGCCGTGTTCGTTCGTATCGACCGTCGTCGTAAGCTGCCGGCCTCCATTCTGTTGCGTGGTCTGGGCTATACCTCCGAGCAAATGCTCGAGATGTTCTTTGAAACCAGTAAGTTCAGCCTGGGCGCGGATGTGTGCAAGCTGGAGCTGGTACCAAGCCGTCTGCGGGGCGATATCGCAACCTTCGACATCAAAGACAATGACGGCAACGTGATTGTTGAAGAAGGCCGCCGGATCACTGCCCGTCACATCAAGCAGCTGGAAAAAGCCGGTATCACCGAGCTGGAAGTACCGACCGAGTATCTCTACGGTCGTGTCCTGGCCAAGGACATGATCGATCAGTCTACCGGCGAAGTGCTGGTAGAATGCAACACCGAACTGACCGAGGAAGTGGTTACCAAGATCCTCGATGCCGGTGTTAAAGACATCGAAACCCTGTACACCAACGACCTGGATTGCGGTCCGTTCATGTCGGATACCCTGCGTATCGACCCGACCCGCACCCCGCTCGAAGCGTTGGTGGAAATCTACCGCATGATGCGCCCGGGCGAGCCGCCTACCAAGGAATCTGCGGAGAATCTGTTTAACAACCTGTTCTTCTCCGAAGAGCGTTACGATCTGTCGGCCGTTGGCCGGATGAAGTTGAATCGTCGCCTGGGCCGGGAAGAAAGCACCGGCGAAGGCACGCTGACGCACGACGATATCATCGACGTACTGAAGACTCTGATTGCCATTCGTAACGGCCAGGGCCAGGTGGATGACATTGATAACCTGGGCAACCGTCGTGTGCGTTGCGTGGGTGAAATGGCCGAAAACCAGTTCCGTGTTGGTCTGGTGCGTGTTGAGCGTGCGGTTCGTGAGCGTCTGAGTCTCGCCGAAAGCGAAGGCCTGATGCCGCAGGACCTGATCAACGCCAAGCCGGTTGCGGCCGCTGTGAAAGAGTTCTTTGGCTCCAGTCAGCTGTCCCAGTTCATGGATCAGAACAACCCGTTGTCCGAGGTTACCCACAAGCGTCGTATTTCCGCGTTGGGCCCAGGTGGTCTGACCCGTGAACGCGCTGGCTTCGAAGTCCGTGACGTACATCCGACCCACTACGGCCGCGTGTGCCCGATCGAAACTCCGGAAGGCCCGAACATCGGTCTGATCAACTCGCTGGCAACCTACGCCCGGTCCAATTCCTACGGCTTCCTTGAGAGTCCGTACCGGAAGGTGGTTGATGGTGTGGTGACCGACGAGGTGGTTTACCTCTCTGCGATTGAAGAGAGCAACTACGTGATCGCCCAGGCCAGCGCCGCTACCGATGAAGGCAAGCGTCTGACTGATGAGCTGGTTACGGTGCGTCACCAGAACGAATTTACCGTAGCGCCTCCGGAAGCGGTTAACTTCATGGACGTATCTCCGCGCCAGGTTGTATCGGTCGCGGCGTCTCTGATCCCGTTCCTGGAGCACGACGATGCCAACCGGGCCCTGATGGGTGCGAACATGCAGCGTCAGGCGGTGCCGACCCTGAAGTCGCAGGTGCCTTTGGTGGGTACCGGTGTTGAGCGCACGGTGGCTCAGGACTCTGGCGTGTGTGTAACCGCGCGTCGCGGTGGTGTGATCGAAAGCGTGGATGCGGCCCGTATCGTGGTTCGCGTCAACAACGAAGAAACCGAAGCCGGTGATGCAGGTGTGGATATCTATAACCTCACCAAGTACACCCGCTCCAACCAGAACACCTGTATCAACCAGCGTTCTATCGTGCGTCAGGGTGACGTGATTGCCCGTGGCGATGTGTTGGCGGATGGTCCTTCTGTGGATCTGGGTGAGCTGGCTCTGGGTCAGAACATGCGCATCGCGTTCATGCCCTGGAACGGTTACAACTTTGAGGACTCCATTCTCATCTCCGAGAAAGTGGTTCAGGAAGATCGTCTGACCACCATCCACATTCAGGAACTGACCTGTGTGGCTCGTGATACCAAGCTGGGCAGCGAAGAAATCACCGCAGATATTCCGAACGTGGGTGAAAGCGCACTGTCCAAGCTGGATGAGTCCGGCATTGTCTACATCGGCGCTGAAGTGGGCCCCGGCGACATTCTGGTTGGTAAGGTAACGCCGAAAGGCGAAACCCAGCTGACCCCGGAAGAAAAGCTGCTGCGTGCCATCTTTGGTGAAAAAGCGTCTGACGTTAAGGACACGTCTCAGCGTGTGCCGACCGGTACCCGTGGTACGGTCATTGACGTTCAGGTCTTCACCCGTGACGGTATCGAGAAAGATGCCCGTGCGCTTTCGATCGAGAAAGAGCAGCTGGACAAGTACCGTAAGGACCTGAAAGACGAGTACCGCATTGTTGAAGGTGCAACGTTCGAGCGTCTGATGGCCGCTCTGAAAGGTCAGGAAGTGATCAGTGGTCCGGGCCTGAAAAAGGGTGCGAAGCTGGAAGAAGCCTACCTGGCGGAACTGCCGCGAGCCGACTGGTTCAAGCTGCGCATGAAAGACGAAGCTTTGAACGAGTTGCTGGAGAAATCCGAGCAGGGCCTCGAGGATCGCAAGAAAGAGCACGAAGCTCGCTTTGACGACAAGAAGGGCAAGCTTCAGCAGGGCGACGATCTGGCTCCTGGCGTACTCAAGATTGTTAAGGTTTACCTGGCAATCAAGCGTCGTATTCAGCCGGGCGACAAGATGGCTGGCCGTCATGGTAACAAGGGTGTTATCTCTGCGGTTATGCCGATTGAAGACATGCCTTACGACGAGTTTGGCAATACCGTCGATATCGTTCTGAACCCGCTCGGTGTACCGTCGCGGATGAACGTTGGTCAGGTGCTTGAGACTCACCTGGGTGCTGCGGCGAAAGGCCTGGGTGAACGGATCAGTCGTATGCTGGACGAGCAGCGCAAGGTAGCTGAGCTTCGCAAGTTGCTGGACGAGATCTACAATCACTCGGACGAAGTGTTCAAGGTTGACCTTGATAGTCTGACTGACAAAGAGATTTTCGAGCTGTGCAACAACCTGCGTGGTGGCGTTCCCATGGCAACACCGGTCTTCGATGGTGCCAAGGAAGCTGAGGTGAAGAGAATGCTTGAGTTGGCTGGCCTGGATACTACCGGTCAGACCAAGCTCTATGACGGCCGTACCGGCGATGCGTTTGATCGTCCGGTAACTGTTGGCTATATGTACATTCTCAAGCTGAACCACCTGATCGACGACAAGATGCACGCTCGTTCTACCGGCTCTTACAGCCTGGTTACCCAGCAGCCGCTGGGTGGTAAGGCTCAGTTCGGTGGTCAGCGCTTCGGTGAGATGGAAGTCTGGGCTCTGGAGGCATACGGTGCCGCCTATACCCTGCAGGAAATGCTCACCGTCAAGTCTGACGACGTAAACGGTCGGACCAAGATGTACAAGAACATTGTCGATGGCGATCATCGTATGGAGCCGGGCATGCCTGAATCCTTCAACGTTCTTGTCAAGGAAATCCGCTCGTTGGGTATCGACATCGAGCTGGAATCCGAGTGAGCCGAATTGTTTTTGGCAGCGTGAGCGGGCACTCCGTGTGCCCGCCCGAGATTAACGCCATCCGGAGCTTTAACTGATGAAAGATTTGCTGAATCTTCTCAAGAGCCAGAATCAGAGCAAGGAATTCGACGCCATCCGCATTGGCCTGGCGTCGCCTGACATGATTCGTTCCTGGTCTTTTGGCGAAGTAAAAAAGCCTGAGACCATTAACTACCGTACCTTCAAGCCGGAGCGTGACGGTCTTTTCTGTGCCAAGATCTTCGGCCCGATCAAGGACTACGAGTGTCTGTGCGGAAAATACAAGCGCCTCAAGCACCGCGGTGTCATTTGTGAAAAGTGTGGTGTCGAGGTTGCCCTGGCGAGCGTTCGTCGTGAGCGCATGGGCCATATTGAGCTGGCCAGCCCGGTCGCCCATATCTGGTTCCTGAAGTCGCTGCCGTCCCGCATCGGTCTGATGCTGGACATGACCCTGCGTGATATCGAGCGGGTTCTGTATTTCGAGAGCTTTATTGTTATCGATCCGGGCATGACCACTCTGGAGAAGGGCCAACTGCTGAACGATGAGCAGTATTACGAAGCCCTGGAAGAGTTTGGTGACGAGTTCGACGCCCGCATGGGTGCGGAAGCCGTCAAGCAATTGCTGGAAGACATCGATCTGCAGGCTGAAGTTGACGCGCTGCGCGAAGAAATTCCGCAGACCAACTCCGAAACCAAGATCAAGAAATTCAGCAAGCGCCTGAAAATTCTGGAAGCGTTCCTGTATTCCGGTAACAAGCCCGGCGACATGGTCATGACCGTGCTGCCGGTTCTTCCGCCGGACCTGCGCCCCCTGGTTCCGCTGGATGGTGGCCGTTTTGCCACTTCCGACCTGAACGACCTGTACCGTCGGGTGATCAACCGGAACAACCGTCTCAAGCGCCTTTTGGAGCTGAATGCTCCGGACATCATCGTGCGTAACGAGAAGCGGATGCTGCAGGAAGCTGTGGATGCCCTGCTGGATAATGGCCGTCGTGGCCGTGCCATCACCGGCACCAACAAGCGCCCGCTGAAGTCCTTGGCTGACATGATCAAGGGTAAGCAGGGTCGTTTCCGTCAGAACCTGCTGGGTAAGCGTGTTGACTACTCCGGCCGTTCGGTGATCGTGGTAGGTCCGTACCTGCGCCTGCATCAGTGCGGTCTGCCGAAGAAAATGGCTCTGGAGCTGTTCAAACCGTTCATTTTCTCCAAGCTTGAGCACCGCGGACTGGCGACCACGATCAAGGCCGCCAAGAAGATGGTCGAGCGTGAGGAAGGCGTGGTCTGGGATATCCTGGATGAGGTCATCCGTGAGCATCCGATCCTGCTGAACCGTGCGCCGACCCTGCACCGTCTGGGTATCCAGGCGTTCGAGCCGGTTCTGATCGAAGGTAAGGCCATTCAGCTGCACCCGCTGGTGTGTGCGGCCTACAACGCTGACTTCGATGGTGACCAGATGGCGGTTCACGTACCGCTGACTCTGGAAGCCCAGCTCGAAGCCCGCGCGTTGATGATGTCTACCAACAACGTGTTGTCGCCCGCCAACGGCGAGCCCATCATCGTACCATCTCAGGACGTGGTACTGGGGCTGTACTACATGACCCGTGAGCGTCACGCCGCTCTGGGTGAAGGTATGGTCTTTGCTGACGTCAAGGAAGCCCATCGCGCTTACGGTGCCGGTCAGGTTGACCTGCAGGCGAAGGTTAAGGTTCGGGTCAAGGAAGTTGCGGTTGACGAAGACGGTAATCGTACCGAGAGCTTCCGCATTGTCGATACCACCGTTGGTCGCGCTCTGCTTTACGATATCGTGCCGGACGGTCTGCCGTTCGAGATCGTCAACAAGCCGATGGTGAAGAAGGCGATTTCCAACCTGATCAACACCTGTTACCGGGATGCTGGTCTGAAAGACACGGTCATCTTCGCTGACCAGTTGATGTACATGGGTTACCACTACGCAACCCGTTCCGGTATCTCGATCGGCTTTAACGATTTCGAGATTCCGCCGGAGAAGTACGAGCTGGTGGATGCAGCCTCCGACGAAGTAAAAGACATCGAAAACCAGTACGCATCCGGTCTTCTGACCCAGGGTGAGAAGTACAACAAGGTGATCGACATCTGGTCCCGTGCCAACGACAAAGTGTCCAAGGCAATGATGGAGCGTCTGTCCAAAGAGCAGGTTATTGGCCCTGATGGCCAGCCAGTGAAGGGCGAAGACGGTGAAGACCTGATGCAGGAGTCCTTCAACTCCGTCTACATGATGGCCGATTCCGGTGCGCGGGGTTCCGCCGCCCAGATCCGTCAGCTGTCCGGTATGCGTGGTCTGATGGCCAAGCCGGATGGTTCCATCATCGAAACGCCGATTACGGCCAACTTCCGTGAAGGTCTGAACGTACTCCAGTACTTCATCTCGACTCACGGTGCTCGTAAAGGTCTGGCGGATACTGCACTGAAGACCGCGAACTCCGGTTACCTGACTCGCCGTCTGGTTGACGTGTCTCAGGATCTGGTAGTGACCGAGGAAGACTGTGGTACCGATGAAGGTCTGCTGATGACGCCGCACATCGAAGGCGGCGACGTGGTTGTGCCGCTGGGCGACCGGGTTCTGGGTCGTGTGACGGCTCGTGATGTGTTCACTCCGACTGACAAGGACAACGCTGTTGTTCCTGCGGGCACACTGCTCGACGAGAAGACCGTCGAAATGGTTGAGCGCGCGGGTGTAGACGAAATCTGGGTACGCTCTGCGATTACCTGTGAGACCCGTCACGGCATCTGTTCCAAGTGTTACGGCCGTGATCTGGCCCGTGGCCACCAGGTGAACGTGGGCGAAGCGGTAGGTGTTATCGCTGCCCAGTCCATCGGTGAGCCGGGTACCCAGCTGACCATGCGTACCTTCCACATTGGTGGTGCCGCGAGCCGGGCGTCTGCGGTAGACAATATCCAGGTGAAGCATGGTGGTACGGTACGCCTGCACAACCTGAAGTCGATCGAGAAGACCGATGGTTCGCTGGTGGTGGTATCCCGTTCCTCCGCGCTGGCCATTGCCGACGAGCAGGGTCGTGAGCGCGAGTGGTACAAGCTGCCGTACGGTGCCGTGCTGTCTGTGAAGAACGGTGATCAGGTAGAAGCCGGTGTTGTGGTTGCCAAGTGGGATCCGCACACGCACCCGATCATCGCGGAAGCGAAGGGCACCGCCAAGTTCGTCAACATGGAAGAGGGCATTACTGTCCGTACCCAGGCTGACGAGCTGACCGGTCTGTCCACGATGGAAGTGATTGACCCGAAAGAGCGTCCGGCCGCGGGTAAGGACATTCGTCCGGCCATTCAGCTGGTCGACGACTCGGGAGAGGAAGTGGAGCTGCCCGGGGGCGGTACCGCGATCTTCTTCCTGCCGGCTAACGCTCTGGTAACCATGGCGAATGGCGCCAAGATCGAGCTGGGTGATGTGGTCGCCCGTATTCCGCAGGAAAGCTCGAAGACCCGGGACATCACCGGTGGTCTGCCTCGGGTTGCCGACCTGTTCGAGGCCCGTCGTCCAAAAGAGTCCGCGATCCTCGCGGAGATCAGTGGCGTGGTTTCCTTCGGTAAAGAGACCAAAGGCAAGAAGCGCCTGGTGATCACGCCGAAGGACGACGATGCCTATGAGGTTCTGATTCCGAAGCATCGCCAGCTCAACGTGTTCGAAGGTGAAACCGTTGAAAAGGGTGAGGTGATCTCGGATGGTCCGTCGAACCCGCACGACATCCTGCGTCTGCTGGGTGTGGTCGAGCTGGCCAAGTACATCACCAACGAAATCCAGGACGTTTACCGTCTGCAGGGCGTTGTCATCAACGATAAACATATCGAGGTTATCGTTCGCCAGATGCTGCGCAAGGTCGAAATCACCGATCCGGGTGATACCACGCTGCTGTCGGGCGACCAGGTAGAAATTACCCAGGTGATGGAAGAGAACGAGAAGGCGAATGCGGCAGACAAAGAGCCTGCACGCTTCGAGCGTCTGCTGCTTGGTATCACCAAGGCATCGCTGGCGACCGAGTCCTTCATCTCTGCGGCCTCGTTCCAGGAAACCACCCGGGTTCTGACCGAGGGTGCGGTGACTGGCAAGCGGGACTACCTGCGCGGCCTGAAGGAAAACGTGGTGGTAGGGCGTCTGATACCGGCGGGTACGGGTCTTGCCTATCACAACGAGCGCCGTCGCAAGCGTGACCTGGAAGAGCAGGGCGTGACTGCGGCCGATGTTGAAGAAGCTCTGAGCGCCGAACTTAACCGCGAAAGCTGAGTTCACGCGCGCCACCCTCGGGGTAGATACCTACCTTCAGGGTGGTTAAAAAGAGATCAGTCATCTTGACTGACTCGGGGCGCAAGCTTAAACTTGCGTCCCTTAAATTTTACCCCCTGCATTGGGGGTAAGTTTCATTGGTATGGTTTTTTTGGAGTTTGCTTACATGGCAACGATTAATCAGTTGGTGCGTAAGCCTCGTAAGCGCAAGGTAGCCAAGAGCGACGTTCCCGCGCTCCAGGCTTGCCCTCAGCGCCGTGGTGTGTGCACTCGTGTATACACCACTACGCCGAAGAAGCCGAACTCAGCACTGCGTAAAGTGTGCCGTGTTCGTCTGACTAACGGCTACGAGGTTTCCTCATACATTGGTGGTGAAGGTCACAACCTTCAGGAGCACAGTGTTGTGCTGATCCGTGGCGGTCGAGTAAAAGACCTTCCGGGTGTGCGCTATCACACTGTTCGCGGTACTTTGGACACCCAGGGTGTACAGAACCGTAAGCAGGGCCGCTCCAAGTACGGTGCAAAACGACCCAAGTCCTGATGTCCCGAGCGGGTGTCTTTTATCGTTGCTTGTCAGAACGGTAAGAGTAAGGCTGAGTAGCAGATGGCTATCTCAGGGGTTCCTGAAGACCTTTTAGATATATAAGGGCTTATCGATGCCTAGAAGAAGAGTTGCAGCTAAGCGGGAAATCATTCCCGATCCGAAATTCGGCAGTGCACGTCTTGCCAAGTTCATCAACCACGTGATGGAAAGCGGTAAGAAGTCTGTTGCAGAGCGCATTGTTTATGGCGCGCTCGATATTGTTGCCGAGAAATCCAAGGAAGAGCCGATCGAAATGTTCGAGAAGGCCCTGGAGAACATCCAGCCGATGGTGGAAGTAAAATCCCGTCGCGTGGGTGGTGCTACTTACCAGGTGCCTGTAGAAGTACGGCCTTCCCGTCAGAACGCGCTGGCTATGCGCTGGCTCGTCGAATACTCACGGAAGCGTGGTGAGAAGTCCATGGCGCAACGTCTGGCCGGCGAAATTCTTGACGCGGCAGACAGCAAAGGTGCCGCGGTGAAGAAGCGCGAAGACGTGCATCGTATGGCAGAAGCCAACAAAGCATTCTCTCACTTCCGTTTCTAACAAGCCGAGGTTTATATCGTGGCACGCAAGACTCCTATCAAACGTTACAGAAACATTGGTATCTGTGCGCACGTGGATGCGGGCAAGACCACTACAACCGAGCGTATTCTTTACTACACCGGTCGTAGTCACAAAATGGGTGAAACCCATGACGGCGCTTCCACTACAGACTGGATGGAGCAGGAGCAGGAGCGTGGTATCACCATCACGTCTGCCGCTGTTACAACCTTCTGGCAGGGTATGGACAAGCAATACCCCGAGCACCGCATCAACATTATCGACACGCCGGGGCACGTTGACTTCACTATCGAAGTAGAGCGTTCTCTGCGGGTTCTCGATGGTGCCGTGGTTGTGTTCTGTGGTTCCTCTGGTGTTGAGCCGCAGTCTGAGACTGTATGGCGTCAGGCCAACAAGTATGAAGTTCCGCGCATGGTGTTCGTCAACAAGATGGACCGTGCCGGCGCTAACTTTATGCGCGTTGTTGAGCAGATCCGTAACCGTCTGGGCGCGACCACTGTGCCCATCCAGCTGCCGATCGGCGCGGAAGACGATTTCGAAGGCATCGTTGACCTGCTGCGCATGAAGGCCATCTACTGGAACGAAGCTGACCAGGGCATGACCTACGAGCTTCGCGACATTCCGGAATCCATGAAGGCGGAAGCCGAGAAGGCTCGCGAGCAGATGATTGAAGCTGCTGCCGAAGCCAACGAAGAGTACATGGATAAGTATCTGGAAGGCGAAGAGCTGACCTACGAAGAGATCAAGAAGGGTCTGCGCGATCGTACCATCGCCAACGAGATCGTTCTGGCGACCTGTGGTTCCGCGTTCAAGAACAAGGGTGTTCAGGCGGTGCTGGATGCCGTTATCGAATTCCTGCCGGCTCCGGATGAAGTTAAAGCCATCCGCGGTGAGGTTGACGACGAAGGTACAGAAGAGACTCGTCCGGTTGACGACGATGCGCCGTTCGCTGCTCTGGCGTTCAAGATCGCCACCGATCCGTTCGTGGGCACGCTGACCTTCTTCCGTGTTTACTCCGGTAAACTGGAATCCGGTAATGCTGTGTTCAACTCGGTTAAAGGCAAGAAAGAGCGTGTGGGCCGTATGGTTCAGATGCACGCCAACGACCGTGAAGAGATCAAGGAAGTTCTGGCGGGCGACATCGCTGCTGCCATTGGTCTGAAGAACGTGACCACCGGTGACACCCTGTGTGACGAGAACAACAAGATTGTTCTGGAGCGCATGGAGTTCCCTGAGCCGGTTATCTCTGTGGCGGTTGAACCGAAGTCCAAGGCAGACCAGGAGAAGATGGGTGTGGCGCTGGGCAAGCTGGCCCAGGAAGATCCTTCGTTCCGTGTTCGTACCGACGAAGAGTCCGGTCAGACCATCATCTCTGGTATGGGTGAGCTTCACCTGGACATCATCGTTGACCGTATGCGTCGCGAGTTCAAGGTTGAGGCCAACATCGGTAAGCCTCAGGTCGCTTATCGTGAATGCATCCGTAAGCCGGTTGACGTTGAAGGTAAATTCGTTCGTCAGTCTGGTGGTCGCGGCCAGTACGGTCACGTAAAAGTGAAGTTGGAGCCGCTGCCTCTGGATGATGAAGATGGCGAAAACTTTATCTTTGTGAACGAGATCGTTGGTGGTGTGGTTCCCAAGGAATACATTCCGGCGGTTCAGCAGGGTATCGAGGAGCAGATGCAGAACGGCTGTCTGGCCGGCTATCCGCTGCTGGGTATCAAGGCGACGCTGTACGATGGTTCCTACCACGACGTCGACTCCAACGAAATGGCGTTCAAAATCGCTGGCTCCATGGCGATGAAGAAAGGCGCCCTCGAAGCAAATCCTGCCCTTCTTGAGCCGATCATGAAGGTTGAGGTTGTTACCCCTGAAGATTACATGGGTGACGTTGTTGGCGACCTGAACCGTCGTCGCGGCCTTGTGCAGGGTATGGATGAAGGCCCGGCGGGCAAGGTCATCCGTGCTGAAGTTCCGTTGTCGGAGATGTTCGGTTACGCCACCGACCTGCGTTCTGCAACACAGGGCCGGGCGTCTTATGCGATGGAGTTCTCCCGCTATGCGGAAGCTCCTTCGAACATTGCCGAAGCGATCATTAAAAAGGGTTGATCCCAGGACTTAAGAAACAGGAAGAGGTGTAACCGTGTCCAAAGCAAAGTTTGAGCGTAACAAGCCGCACGTAAACGTGGGCACCATCGGTCACGTTGACCATGGTAAGACCACTCTGACAGCCGCCCTGACTCGTGTGTGTCACGAAGTTTGGGGTACTGGCGAGAGCCGTGCTTTCGATCAGATCGATAACGCACCGGAAGAGCGTGCGCGTGGTATTACCATCGCGACCTCTCACGTAGAGTACGATTCTCCGACCCGTCACTACGCCCACGTAGACTGCCCGGGCCACGCTGACTATGTGAAGAACATGATCACTGGTGCGGCACAGATGGACGGCGCGATCCTGGTTTGCTCCGCAGCTGACGGCCCCATGCCGCAGACTCGTGAGCACATCCTGCTGTCCCGTCAGGTTGGCGTTCCTTTCATTGTCGTGTTCCTGAACAAGGCCGACATGGTAGACGACGAGGAGCTGCTGGAGCTGGTTGAGATGGAAGTTCGTGACCTGCTGAGCCAGTACGACTTCCCGGGTGACGACACCCCGATCATCACCGGTTCTGCCCTGATGGCGCTGGAAGGCAAAGACGACAACGAAATGGGTACTACCGCTGTGAAGAAGCTGGTAGAAGCCCTGGACGACTACATCCCTGAGCCGGAGCGTGCGATCGATCAGCCGTTCCTGATGCCGATCGAGGACGTATTCTCCATCTCCGGTCGTGGTACCGTAGTAACTGGTCGTGTTGAGCGTGGCATCATCAAGGTTGGTGACGAAGTGGAAATCGTGGGTATCCGCGACACCACCAAGACCACCTGTACCGGTGTTGAGATGTTCCGCAAGCTGCTGGACGAAGGTCGTGCCGGCGAGAACGTTGGTGTTCTGCTGCGTGGTACCAAGCGTGACGACGTTGAGCGTGGTCAGGTTCTGTGTGTACCGGGCTCCATCAAGCCGCACACCAAGTTCGAGTGTGAAGTGTACGTACTGTCCAAAGAAGAAGGTGGTCGTCATACTCCGTTCTTCAAGGGCTACCGTCCGCAGTTCTACTTCCGGACCACTGACGTGACCGGTTCTTGCGAACTGCCGGAAGGCGTAGAAATGGTAATGCCGGGTGACAACGTGAAAATGACCGTCACCCTGATCGCTCCGATCGCCATGGAAGATGGCCTGCGCTTCGCGATTCGCGAAGGTGGTCGTACCGTTGGTGCCGGCGTGGTCGCCAAGATCATCGAGTAATTTATTCGATTGATCAGGAAAAAGGGGCTGAGCGTTCAGCCCCTTTTTCTGTTTAGGTCGCAAATGTCGCTCAACCCTGTCAATGGCAATGCTGTTGACAGGGTTGGGTATTATGCATACAATGCGGCTCCTTTTTTTGAAGGTCGGCTAACTAGTAGCTGCTACGAGTGGAGTTTGGTGCATCATGCAAAGCCAAAAAATTCGAATCCGGTTGAAGGCGTTTGATTATCGCCTGATCGACCAGTCCACGCAGGAGATTGTCGATACCGCCAAGCGGACCGGCGCTCAGGTGCGTGGTCCCATTCCTCTGCCGACGCGGAAGGAAAAGTACACGGTATTGATCTCTCCGCACGTCAACAAAGACGCGCGTGATCAGTATGAAATTCGTACGCATAAGCGTTTGCTCGACATTGTTGAGCCGACGGAAAAGACAGTAGATGCTCTGATGAAGCTGGACCTGGCAGCAGGTGTAGACGTTCAGATCAGCCTCGGCTAATACCGCCCGGTATTAGTCTGTGTAACTGTCATAGGCCATAGAGGGTGCAAGCCCCGTACACTTAAGAGGTGAAACATGGCAATTGGTGTTGTCGGTCGTAAGGCCGGTATGACCCGTATTTTTACGGATGAAGGGCAGGCGCTGCCTGTCACGGTAATTGAGGTTGAGCCCAACCGCATTACCCAACTCAAGACCCTCGAAAGCGACGGCTACCGTGCAGTGCAGGTAACCGTAGGTTCTCGTCGTTCCTCCCGTGTAAACAAGGCGGCTGCCGGGCACTTTGCAAAAGCAGGTGTTGAAGCTGGTCGTGGCGTTTGGGAATTCCGTCTGGCTGATGGCGAAGGTGAAGACCTGGCCGCCGGTGGCGAGCTGACCGTTTCCGTGTTTGAAGACGGTCAGGTGGTTGACGCAGTAGGTCAGTCCAAGGGTAAGGGCTTCCAGGGCGGTGTTAAGCGCTGGAACTTCTCCATGCAGGACGCTACTCACGGTAACTCCCTGTCTCATCGTGCTCCGGGTTCCATTGGTCAGAACCAGACTCCGGGTAAGGTGTTCAAGGGCAAGAAGATGGCCGGTCAGATGGGTAATGCGCAGGTTACTGTGCAGAACCTGAAAATCGTCCGTGTCGATGCCGAGCGCAACCTGCTGCTGGTAAGTGGTGCCGTACCTGGCGCAACTGGCGGCGACGTTGTCATCAAGCCTGCAGTTAAAGCCTGAGGAGCGGTGCGATGGAATTGACAATTACTGGTAGCGGCAAGGGGATTTCTGTTTCCGACGCTGCGTTTGCCAAAGATTTTAACGAAGCTCTGGTGCATCAGGTGGTTACTGCTTACATGGCAGCTGGCCGTCAGGGTACCAAGGCCCAGAAGACACGTTCCGAAGTCAGTGGTGGTGGCAAGAAGCCATGGCGTCAGAAGGGTACTGGTCGTGCCCGTGCTGGTACCATTCGTAGCCCGATCTGGCGTTCAGGCGGCGTAACCTTTGCTGCCAAGCCCCGTGACTTCGAGCAAAAGGTTAACCGCAAGATGTACCGTGCGGCGATGCGTTCCATTTTCTCCGAGCTGGTACGCCAGGAGCGTCTGGTTGTGGTTGACGACATGAATGTCGATACGCCCAAGACCAAGGCCTTCACTGCCAAGCTGAGCGATCTGGGTGTGTCCAACGCCCTGATCCTGTCTGAGAATGTTGAGCAGAATCTGCACCTGGCTTCCCGCAACGTTCCTCATGTGGACGTTCGCGATGTGGCAGGTCTGGATCCGGTCAGCCTGGTTGCCTTCGAGAAAGTCGTGGTGACTGTTCCCGCTCTGAAGAAGATCGAGGAGATGCTGGGATGAATCAGGAACGTATTTACAAGGTCCTGTTAGGGCCGCACGTATCAGAAAAAGCGTCTCTGGCGGCAGAGCGTGGTCAGGTGGTGTTTCGTGTAGCGCCTGATGCGACCAAGCCCGAGATCAAGAAAGCCGTTGAGCAACTGTTCAACGTCACCGTCGAAGGTGTTCAGGTTCTGAACCGTAAGGGTAAGCTCAAGCGCACTATCCGCGGGTTCGGCAAGCGTAATGACATTCGTAAGGCTTACGTCAAGCTGGCAGAAGGTCAGGACATCGATTTTCTGGATGTGGAATAAGGTAAAGGGGTCGTAATATGCCGATCGTCAAAACCAAGCCAACATCTGCCGGACGCCGTCACGTTGTAAAGCTTTACAACCCGGATCTGCACAAAGGACGTCCTTACGAGCCGTTGGTAGAAACAAAGAGTAAGTCTGGTGGCCGTAACAATGTTGGCCGCATTACTACTCGTCACATTGGTGGTGGTCATAAGCAGCACTACCGTGTTATCGACTTCAAGCGGACCAAAGATGGTATCCCGGCGGTCATTGAGCGCCTGGAATACGATCCTAACCGCTCTGCGCACATTGCACTGGTCAAATATGCCGATGGCGAGCGTCGTTACATTATCGCTCCCAAAGGTATGAAGGCTGGTGATCCTGTGCGCTCCGGCGTCGACGCGCCGATCAAGGTGGGCTCCACGCTGCCGCTCCGGAACATTCCGGTCGGCTCCGTAATCCACTGCGTCGAACTCAAGCCTGGCAAAGGTGCACAGCTGGCTCGCTCTGCGGGCGCATCCGTACAGCTGGTTGCTCGGGAAGGGGCGTATGCCACCATCCGCCTGCGTTCAGGTGAAATGCGTAAGGTGCTTGTAGATTGCCGTGCCACTCTGGGCGAAGTGTCCAACAGTGAGCATAGCCTCAAGCAGCTTGGTAAAGCGGGTGCATCACGTTGGCGCGGCAAACGGCCAACAGTACGTGGTGTTGCTATGAACCCAGTTGACCACCCGCATGGTGGTGGTGAAGGGCGTACCTCTGGCGGACGTCACCCGGTTACTCCGTGGGGTGTTCCGACCAAAGGGCATAAGACTCGTAAGAACAAGCGTACTGACAAGATGATAGTACGTCGTCGTTCGGCCAAGTAAACGACTACATAGAGGTAATTGCTGTGCCACGTTCTTTGAAGAAAGGTCCTTTTATAGACCTGCATCTGTTGAAGAAGGTCGAGGCAGCTCTGGAAGCAAATGACAAGCGGCCCATTAAAACCTGGTCCCGCCGGTCAACAGTCTTCCCGGAGATGGTAGGCCTGACCATTGCAGTCCACAACGGCAAGCAGCACGTGCCGGTTTATGTCACCGAAGATATGGTTGGACATAAGCTGGGTGAGTTCGCGGCAACGCGTACTTATCGTGGTCATGCGGCCGACAAGAAAGCTAAACGCTGATTCTGAGGTAATAGAAATGGAAGTAGCAGCCAAGTACAAGGGCGCTCGCCTCTCAGCTCAGAAAGCACGTCTTGTCGCTGACCAAGTACGCGGCAAGGCTGTTGAGGACGCCCTGAACATTCTGACTTTCAGCCCTAAGAAGGCAGCGGTTGTGATCAAGAAAGCTCTTGAATCCGCCATTGCCAACGCTGAGCACAACGAAGGTCTGGACGTAGATGATCTGCGGGTTTCCACCGTGATGGTGGATGAGGGCCCAACGCTCAAGCGAATCAAAGCTCGAGCCAAGGGGCGCGCTGACCGTATTTTCAAGCGCACCTGTCATATCACCGTCAAGGTCGCCGACAAGTAGGAGATGCTCAGATGGGTCATAAAGTAAATCCAACCGGCATTCGCCTGGGTGTGATCAAAGAGCACAACTCAGTGTGGTACGCCGACAAAAAGGACTACGCGAAGAATCTTCTGAATGATATTCAGGTTCGCGAATTCCTGGACAAGCGCCTGGTTAAGGCGTCTGTCAGCAAGATCGTGATCGAGCGCCCTGCTCAGAACGCCCGGATCACGATCCATACCGCCCGCCCCGGTATTGTTATCGGTAAGAAGGGTGAAGATGTTGACCGTCTGCGTCGCGAAGTCAGCGACATGATGGGTGTGCCTGTGCACATCAACATCGAAGAAGTCCGCAAGCCGGACCTGGATGCCCGCCTGGTAGCGCAAAACGTTGCCGGCCAGCTGGAGCGTCGTGTGATGTTCCGTCGCGCTATGAAGCGTGCGGTTCAAAACGCCATGCGTCAGGGAGCCAAGGGTATCAAGATTCAGGTTGGCGGTCGTCTTGGGGGTGCTGAAATCGCACGTTCCGAGTGGTATCGCGAAGGTCGTGTACCTCTGCACACACTGCGTGCAGATATTGATTATGCAACCTATGAAGCGCACACCACTTACGGCGTTATCGGCGTAAAGGTATGGATCTTCAAAGGTGAGATTCTTGGTGGTATGGAGCAGGTCCGTGCTGACAAGAAAGCCTCTGGGAAGAAAGGTTCTAAGTAAAGGGGCACTCTTATGCTGCAACCAAAACGCACCAAATTCCGCAAGGTAATGAAAGGCCGTAACACCGGTCTTGCTCAGCGCGCAAACAAGGTGAGCTTCGGTGAATACGGATTGAAGGCGACCAGCCGTGGGCGTATAACTGCGCGCCAGATTGAGGCAGCGCGTCGTACCATGACTCGCCGCATCAAGCGGGGCGGTAAGATCTGGATCCGGGTATTCCCGGATAAGCCGATCACCGGTAAGCCGCTGGAAGTACGTATGGGTAAAGGTAAAGGTTCTGTCGAGTATTGGGTGGCTGAGATTCAGCCAGGCCGCATGTTGTACGAGATGGAAGGTGTCGCGGAAGAAATCGCACGCGAAGCTTTCACTCTGGCTGCCGCCAAACTGCCGGTACAGACCACCTTTGTTAAGAGGACGGTGATGTGATGAAAGCAACAGAGCTGCGTGAAAAGTCAGTCGAGGAGCTGAACAAAGAGCTGATCGACCTCCTGAAGGAGCAGTTCAACCTGCGCATGCGCAAGGCGACAGGTCAGCTGAATCAGTCTCACCTTCTCGGCAAGGTGAAGCGCGATATCGCTCGCGTGAAAACAGTATTGAACGAAAAGGCAGGACAGTGACATGACCGAAGCTACCCAAACTGCCAGAACTCTGAGCGGCAAGGTCGTGAGCAACAAGATGGACAAGTCCATCGTGGTCCTGGTTGAGCGTCAGGTTAAACACCCGCTGTACGGTAAGTACATGAAGCGTTCAACCAAGATTCATGCACACGATGAAAGCAATCAGTGCAACATTGGTGACACCGTAACCATCCAGGAAACCCGTCCGGTCTCCAAGACCAAGAGCTGGGCCCTGGTGGAAGTTACCGAACGCGCTGCCAAGGTGTAATTCGCCCGGAGAACAACCATGATTCAGACTCAAACAATGCTTGAAGTCGCGGATAACAGTGGTGCACGTCAGGTTATGTGCATCAAGGTCCTGGGCGGATCTCACCGGCGTTATGCAACCGTTGGGGATATCATCAAGGTAACCGTCAAGGAAGCCATCCCCCGCGGCAAGGTGAAAAAAGGCCAGGTCCTGAAGGCTGTTGTAGTACGTACCCGTAAGGGTGTGCGTCGTCCGGACGGTTCTCTGATCCGTTTTGACGGTAACGCGGCGGTACTTCTGAACAATCAGGACGCTCCCATTGGTACCCGTATCTTCGGACCGGTTACCCGTGAACTGCGTAACGAGAAGTTCATGAAGATTATCTCACTGGCACCCGAAGTACTTTAAAGGACCAGAGGCCGGTTATGAAAAAGATCAAACGAGATGACGAAGTAATCGTCACCACGGGGAAAGACAAAGACAAACGTGGTAAAGTCCTGAAAGTTCTGGACGACGGTCGCGTGCTTGTTTCTGGCATCAATATGATGAAGAAGCACACAAAGCCGAACCCGATGCTTGGCACCCCGGGCGGTATCGTCGAAAAAGAAGCGCCTATCCAGGCTTCCAACGTGGCTATTTTTAATCCGCAGACCGGCAAAGCCGATCGTGTTGGCTTCCAGATCAAGGAAGACGGCACCAAAGTGCGGATCTTCAAGTCCACGAACGAAGCTGTCGATAACCAGTAAGCGGTGGTGGTTACGATGCTTAACATGAAAGAGCAGTACACTAAGGAAGTGGTACCCGCCCTGCAGAAAGAGTTCGGTTACAAGAACGTGATGCAGGTGCCGCGTATCGAGAAAATCACCCTGAACATGGGTGTTGGCGAAGCGGTTGGTGACAAGAAACTGATTGAAAATGCCGTGGCAGATCTTGAGCGCCTGGCAGGTCAAAAAGTGGTTGTTACCAAAGCGCGTAAATCCGTCGCGGGCTTCAAAATCCGTGAAGGTTGGCCGATTGGCTGTAAAGTGACCCTGCGCGGTGAGCGCATGTGGGATTTCTTTGATCGTCTGGTGCACATTGCGGTTCCCCGCATTCGTGACTTCCGCGGTCTGAACCCGAAATCCTTCGACGGTCGCGGTAACTACAGCATGGGTGTGCGTGAGCAGATCATCTTCCCGGAGATCGAGTACGACAAAGTCGACAAGATCCGCGGGTTGGATATCACCATCACCACCACTGCCGGTACCGACGACGAAGGTCGCGAACTGTTGAAAGCCTTTGGCTTTCCGTTCAAGAAATAAGGAACGAGTGACATGGCGAAGGTTTCAATGAAAAACCGTGAGCAAAAGCGCGAAAAACTGGTAGCAAAGTATGCTGCCAAGCGCGCCGAACTCAAGGCGATTATCAAAAACCCGAATACCAGCGATGATGACCGTTGGGATGCACAGATGAAGCTCCAGCAGCTTCCGCGTGATTCATCTCCTTCGCGTCTTCGGAATCGTTGCCAGGTGACTGGTCGTCCCCACGGCGTTCTGCGCAAGTTCGAGCTGTCACGGATCAAACTCCGTGAATACGGCATGCGCGGTGACGTTCCGGGCCTGACCAAGGCAAGCTGGTAAGATAGGCCGCCTGACTTCGGTCAGGTGCCTGTTGGTAAGCGGTGCGGCAAGCCGCTGCACAACTAAAAAGATCAGGAGCCTCATACCAATGAGTATGCAAGACACGCTTGCGGATATGTTTACCCGTATCCGTAATGCCCAGATGGCGTCAAAAGCTGACGTAACGATGCCATCTTCAAAAATGAAGGTCTCAGTAGCCCAGGTCCTCAAGGACGAAGGCTACGTAGCAGATTTTTCTGTTTCAGCTGACGCGAAGCCCGAGCTGACCATCACTCTGAAATACTTCGGCGGCAAGCCGGTTATTGAGGAGATTCAGCGGGTCAGCCGTCCGAGTCTGCGCCAGTACAAAGGCGCCGGGGAACTGCCGAAAGTAGCCGGTGGTCTGGGAGTCGCGATTGTCTCAACGTCCAAGGGCGTTATGACAGACCGCGCCGCACGAGCTGCAGGCGTGGGTGGCGAAGTCATCTGCACCGTATTCTAGGAGATACACATGTCCAGGGTTGCCAATAATCCTGTCGTGCTGCCTTCCGGTGTTGAGGTTAAGCTGAACGGACAGGAAATCAATGTGAAGGGTTCCAAAGGAGCGCTTCAGTTCACCATTCACCAGGCGGTTGAAGTAAAGCAGGAAGAAAACGTCCTGCGTTTTGCGGCCCGCGATGGTGCAAAACAGTCCCGCGCTCTTGCTGGTACTACTCGTGCGCTGGTTAACAATATGGTTACCGGCGTATCCACAGGCTGGGAGCGTAAGCTGCAGCTGACGGGCGTAGGTTACCGTGCGCAGGCGCAAGGTAAGAAGCTCAACCTGACACTGGGTTTTTCCCACCCGGTCGAGTATGAGCTGCCCGAGGGTGTTACCGCTGAAACTCCGTCCAATACGGAAGTTGTGATTCGCGGTATCGACAAGCAACAGGTTGGCCAGGTCGCTGCGGAAATCCGCGCGTTCCGTCCGCCCGAGCCGTATAAGGGCAAGGGTGTGCGTTATGCGGATGAGCAGGTCAGACGCAAAGAAGCCAAGAAGAAATAAGGCGGGACTATGAGCGCAAATAACGAAAGACTGCGTCGCGCGCGCAAAGTGCGCATGAAGATCCGTGAGCTGGGTACTGACCGTTTGTGCGTGCACCGTACACCGCGTCATATGTACGCCCAGGTTACGACTGCAGATGGCAGCAAAGTGCTTGCCACTGCCTCCACGTTGGATAAGGAGCTGCGCCAGGGTGCAACCGGTAACGTGGACGCTGCCAAGAAGGTCGGTCAGCTGATTGCTGAGCGCGCCAAGGCAGCAGGCATTGAGAAGGTCGCTTTTGACCGCTCAGGTTACCGTTATCACGGTCGTGTTCAGGCTCTTGCCGACGCTGCCCGTGAAGCTGGCTTGCAATTCTAAGAGGTGGAGAAGATGAGCGTTAACGAACAGAAGGCGCCTGAGCTCCAGGAGAAGCTGGTTCAGGTCAATCGCGTCGCCAAGGTAGTTAAAGGCGGCCGTATCTTTGCCTTCACTGCACTGACTGTAGTGGGTGATGGTAAAGGTCGCGTTGGTTTCGGTCGTGGCAAGGCCCGGGAAGTTCCGGTTGCCATCCAGAAGGCCATGGAAGCTGCACGCAAAAACATGGTAGACGTAGCGTTGGACGGCACTACCCTGCAGTACCCGGTTCGGGCGCAGCACGGTGGTTCCAAGGTCTACATGCAGCCTGCTTCTGAGGGTACCGGTATCATTGCCGGCGGTGCGATGCGCGCCGTACTCGAGGTGGCCGGTGTGCAGAACGTACTGTCCAAGTGTTACGGGTCCACCAACCCGGTGAACGTAGTACGTTCCACCATCAAGGGTCTGCAGGCCATGAAGGCGCCTGAAGACGTTGCAGCCAAGCGCGGTAAATCCGTGGAAGATATTCTGGGTTGAAGTCATGGCGAACGCAAAAACGATCAAAGTAACTCTGACCCGCAGCCCGATCGGCTGTCAGCCCAAGCACAAGCTGTGCGTCAAGGGCCTGGGTCTTCGTAAAATCGGTCACACCGTGGAAGTGGAAGACACTCCTTCCATTCGCGGCATGATCAACCGGGTAAATTACCTGGTTCGGGTTGAGGAGAACTAAGATGCGTCTGAACGAACTTGCTCCGGAACCCGGTTCACGTCCGTCCGCCAAGCGTGTCGGCCGTGGTATCGGTAGCGGTCTCGGCAAAACCGGCGGTCGTGGTCATAAAGGTCTGAAATCCCGTTCCGGTGGCTCCGTTGCCCCTGGTTTCGAGGGTGGTCAGCAGCCTTTGGCCCGTCGTCTGCCTAAGTTTGGTTTCACCTCGCGTCAGCAGCGTTACGTGGCGGAAATCCGCCTGAACGAGCTGGCCAAGGTTGAAGGCGACGTGGTGGATCTGGCGGCCCTGAAAAAGGCTGACATCATTCGCGAAGAAATTCGCGAGGCCAAGGTTATCCTGTCCGGCGAGCTGGACCGTGCGGTAACCGTGAAAGGCCTTCGAGTCACCAAGGGCGCACGCGAAGCGATTACCGCCGCGGGTGGTAAAGTCGAAGACTAAGACGAGTCGAGGACTAAATGGCCAAGACAGCATCATTGCCTGCGGGCGCCGGAAAAGGATTTGCAGAGCTGCGCTCGCGGCTCTGGTTCGTGTTTCTGGCGCTGCTGGTGTACCGGATCGGTGCCCACATTCCGGTTCCCGGTATCAACCCGGATCGGCTGGCGGCACTGTTTGATCAGAACCAGGGAACCATCCTGAGTCTGTTCAACATGTTCTCCGGTGGTGCGCTTGAGCGCATGAGTATCTTCGCACTCGGTATCATGCCGTACATTTCGGCTTCTATTATCATGCAGCTCATGACTGCGGTTAGTCCGCAGCTTGAGCAGCTGAAGAAAGAAGGCGAGGCTGGTCGTCGCAAGATCAGCCAGTATACGCGGTATGGTACGGTTATCCTGGCCCTGGTTCAGGGCTTTGGTATTTCTGTGGGTCTGGCATCACAGGGCGTTACCTTTAATGACAGCTTCAGCTTCCACTTTGTGGCGGTTGTGTCTTTTGTCTGCGGTGCGGTCTTCATGATGTGGCTCGGTGAGCAGATCACCGAAAGAGGTATTGGTAACGGTATTTCGCTGCTGATCTTCGCGGGTATTGTTGCCGGTCTTCCTGGCGCCATTGGCCAGACTCTGGAGCAGGCTCGTAACGGTGAAATGAGCTTGCTGGTTGTTCTCGGAATTGGTGTTCTGGCGATTGCTGTTGTCGGTTTCGTGGTCTTCATGGAGCGTGGGCAGCGGCGTTTGACCATCAACTATGCCAAACGGCAGCAGGGGCGGCGGGTATTTGCCCAGCAGTCCAGCCACCTGCCGCTGAAGGTGAATATGGCCGGCGTCATTCCGCCGATCTTCGCCTCTTCGATTCTTCTGTTCCCGGCTTCTCTGGGGCAGTGGTTCGGTCAGGGCGAAGGCATGGAGTGGCTGAGCGATATCTCTCAGGCATTGGCACCGAGCCAGCCGTTGTATATTATCCTGTTCGCAGCAGCAGTTATCTTCTTCTGCTACTTCTATACAGCGCTGATGTACAACCCCAAGGAAGTTGCGGATAACCTCAAGCGTTCCGGCGCGTTTATCCCCGGTATTCGTCCCGGCGAACAGACGGCCAAGTACATCGATGGTGTGCTGACCCGTTTGACTCTGTTCGGTGCTATGTATATTGCAGCAGTGTCCCTGTTCCCTCAGTTCCTGATGGTGGCCGGGAATGTGCCTTTCTATCTTGGGGGCACCTCTCTGCTGATTGTTGTAGTCGTGGTGATGGATTTCATGGCTCAGGTTCAGTCGCACCTGATGTCTCACCAGTATGAATCGCTGATGAAGAAATCCAATCTCAAGGGCTATGGACGGAACGGCTGAATAAGCCGTTCCCCTTGAAAACTGGAGTCGACAATGAAAGTACGCGCTTCGGTAAAGAAAATTTGCCGTAACTGCAAAGTAATTCGACGCAATGGCTCAGTTCGAGTCATCTGCTCGGAGCCTCGTCACAAGCAGCGCCAGGGCTAATCCGTTTCGGATAAGCGCTGACATTGTAAAAGGGGTTCGGAATAGTGGCGCTTGACTCACAGGTGGGTCAGGCGCTATTATTTCGCGCCCTTTTTGTGGCGGAAAATTCACACAGCAAAGCTTTGAACGCGGAGTAATTTGGATGGCACGTATAGCCGGTGTCAATATACCCGATAACAAACATGCTGTTATCTCGCTGACCTACATCTTCGGTGTTGGCAAGACAACAGCCCAGAAGCTTTGCGATGCAACCGGCGTTAAGCCGGACGCCAAGGTCAAAGACCTGAGCGACGAGCAACTTGAAGCACTTCGTACTGAAGTGGGCAAGTTTACCGTCGAAGGCGATCTGCGTCGTGAAGTACAGATGAACATCAAGCGTTTGAAGGATCTCGGTTGCTTCCGTGGTCTGCGTCATCGTCATGGCCTTCCGGTCCGTGGCCAGCGCACCAAGACCAACGCCCGCACCCGTAAAGGTCCTCGCAAACCTATTCGTAAGTAACAGGTAGGCAAACATGGCAAAGCCAGGTACACGTACCCGTAAAAAGGTGAAAAAGACGGTTGTTGATGGCGTCGCGCACATTCACGCGTCCTTCAACAACACCATCGTGACCATTTCGGACCGTCAGGGCAACGTCCTGTCCTGGGCCACTTCTGGTGGTTCCGGTTTCCGCGGCTCACGTAAGAGTACACCTTTTGCTGCGCAGGTAGCAGCTGAAAGAGCCGGTAATGCGGCTGCTGAATACGGCCTTAAAAACCTGGACGTAGAGGTTAAGGGTCCTGGGCCCGGACGTGAATCTGCAGTTCGCGCGCTGAATGCGTGTGGCTACAAGATCACCAACATCACTGATGTGACGCCGATTCCCCACAACGGCTGTCGTCCGCCCAAGAAGCGCCGCGTCTAACACAGGAGACAGTGAAATATGGCTCGTTATATAGGCCCGAAGTGCAAGCTGTCTCGTCGTGAAGGGACAGATCTTTTTCTGAAGAGCGGCGTTCGCGCGCTCGATTCCAAGTGCAACATCGAGACTCCGCCGGGTATGCACGGCGCGCGTCGCGGTCGTCTGTCCGAGTACGGCGTTCAGCTTCGTGAAAAACAGAAAGTCCGTCGTATCTACGGCGTTCTTGAGAAGCAGTTCCGCAACTATTACAAAGAGGCCGCCCGAGGCAAAGGTGCAACTGGTGAAAACCTGCTGCAGCTGCTGGAAGGCCGTCTCGATAACGTTGTATATCGCATGGGCTTTGGTTCTACCCGTGCAGAAGCCCGTCAGCTCGTCTCTCACAAGGCGATCCTGGTCAATGATAAGCCGGTTAACATCCCGTCCTATCAGGTCAAGCCGGGCGACGTTGTGAGCGTGCGCGAAAAGGCCAAGAATCAGCTGCGTGTTAAAGGCGCGCTGGATCTGGCTTCAAGCCGTGCACCGGTAAGCTGGGTAGAGGTTGACGCCAACAAGATGTCCGGCGTTTACAAGTCAGTACCTGAGCGTACTGAACTGCCGGCCGACATCAACGAGAACCTCATCGTCGAGCTTTACTCCAAGTAAAGCCCAGTTAGCAACGATAGCAGATAGGGGCGTCTATGCAGCGTTCAGTACATGAGTTATTGACACCTCGTACCATTGACGTGAAAGAATCCAGCGCTACGCGCGCCAAGGTGACCCTGGAACCGCTCGAACGCGGTTTCGGGCACACCCTGGGCAGCGCGCTGCGTCGTATTCTTCTGTCTTCGATGCCGGGCTGCGCCGTGACTGAAGCACAGATCGACGGTGTCCTGCACGAGTACAGTGCCATTGAAGGTGTCCAGGAAGACGTCATCGAGATTCTGCTGAATCTCAAGGGCGTTGCCGTAAAGATGAACGGCCGTGACGATGCTGAGCTGACCCTCAGCAAGAAAGGTCCGGGCGTGGTGACTGCCGGCGATATCAAGCTGGACCACGATGTGGAAATCGCTAACCCGGAGCACGTGATCTGTCACTTGAGCGAAAACGGCGAAGTGAACATGCGCTTGCGCGTGGCACGGGGCCGTGGCTACGAGCCGGCTGATCAGCGTGGTCTGGACGAGGACGAAACTCGTGCCATCGGACGCTTGCAGCTGGATGCAACGTTCAGCCCGGTTCGTCGTGTGGCTTATGCCGTCGAGAGCGCTCGGGTTGAGCAGCGTACAGACCTGGACAAGCTGGTTATTGATCTGGAGACCAACGGTACCATCGATCCGGAAGAAGCAATTCGCCGGGCCGCTACCATTCTCCAGCAGCAGCTGGCTGTGTTCGTCGATTTCGATCATGAGAAAGAGCCTGAGCGTGTAGAGGAAGAGGAAGAAATCGATCCGATTCTGCTGCGTCCGGTTGATGATCTGGAGTTGACTGTGCGTTCAGCTAACTGCTTGAAGGCTGAAAACATTTACTATATCGGCGATCTGATCCAGCGCACGGAAGTGGAGCTGCTGAAGACGCCTAATCTTGGCAAAAAGTCGCTGACCGAGATCAAGGACGTTCTTGCGTCCCGTGGTCTGTCTTTGGGTATGCGTCTTGATAACTGGCCGCCGGCAAGCCTTCGTGGTGATGACCGGGTTCTGGGCGGTTGATCGCCGATTAGTTTAAGGTAAGGAATCAGAGCAATGCGTCATCGTAAGAGTGGTCGTAAGTTCAACAGGACCAGTGCGCATCGCAAGGCCATGTTCCGTAACATGACTGCGTCACTGGTTGAGCACGAGCTGATCAAAACGACGCTCCCGAAAGCCAAAGAGCTGCGTCGGGTAGCTGAGCCGTTGATCACGCTCGCAAAGAATGATTCGGTAGCAAATCGTCGTCTGGCGTTCTCTCGCCTGCGTAACGATGCTGCGGTAGCCAAGCTGTTTGATGAGCTGGGCCCCCGTTACAGCGAGCGTCCGGGTGGTTATCTTCGTATTCTGAAGTGCGGTTTCCGCGCTGGCGACAATGCCCCGATGGCATTCGTTGAGCTGGTCGGCCGTCCTCTGGACATCGAAGCTGAAGAGATGGACGACGACGAAGAGTAAGTTCTTCTGAGTCCATAAAAAAACCGGGTTCCGCAAGGTTCCCGGTTTTTTTGTGCTCGTCGCTCGGGCGGGCTATTTGGTGAGCATCGGTTTGAGGTAACGTCCGGTGTGCGAAGCCGGATTGGCGGCCACTTCCTCGGGCGTTCCTTCAGCAATAATCTGTCCGCCACCGGACCCACCTTCCGGGCCGAGGTCGACAATCCAGTCTGCGGTCTTGATGACGTCCAGGTTGTGCTCAATGACAACGATGGTATTGCCGTGATCGCGCAAGCGCTCCAGCACGTTCAAAAGTTGCTGGATATCGTAGAAGTGCAGGCCGGTCGTGGGCTCGTCCAGAATGTACAGGGTTTTGCCTGTGTCCCGTTTGGACAACTCCTTAGCCAGCTTGACCCGCTGTGCTTCGCCCCCCGAGAGGGTCACTGCGCTCTGGCCCAAACGAATGTAAGACAGGCCCACGTCGATCAGCGTTTGCAGTTTTCTGGCAATGAAGGGGACTGCGTCGAAAAACTCCCGGCCCTCCTCAACGGTCATTTCCAGAACTTCGTGAATGTTTTTGCCTTTATACCGAACCTCGAGGGTCTCCCGGTTGTAGCGTTTGCCTTTACAGATGTCGCAGGGCACATAGACGTCTGGCAGGAAGTGCATTTCGACTTTGATGACACCATCGCCCTGGCAGGCCTCGCACCGGCCGCCCTTCACGTTGAAGGAGAAGCGGCCAGGTTTGTAACCGCGTGAACGTGCCTCCTGTGTGCCGGCGAAGAGTTCCCGGATGGGGGTAAACAGGCCGGTGTAAGTGGCAGGGTTAGACCTGGGTGTCCGTCCGATAGGGCTCTGGTCAATGTCGATCACCTTGTCGAGCTGATCAAGTCCTTTCAGGCTCCTGTAGGGCGCATGATTGAGGCTGGTCGCTTTGTTGAGTTTGGCGGCCGCGACCGGATAGAGGGTGCTGTTAATCAGAGTGGATTTGCCTGAGCCCGATACCCCGGTAACGCAGGTCATCACGCCCAGCGGCAGCGTGAGCGTTACGTCTTGAAGATTGTTGCCAGAGGCGCCGCTCAGTACCAGCTTCTTGCCATTGCCCTTGTTTCGCTCAGAAGGTACCGAGATCTCCTTCTCGCCACTGAGGTACTGGCCAGTCATTGAAGCCGGGTTGGCGATAATCTCTTTCGGGGTTCCTCGTGCGACAATCTCTCCGCCGTGGACGCCAGCGCCGGGGCCAATGTCAATAACGTAGTCGGCAGCCCGGATAGCATCTTCGTCGTGTTCCACCACAATCACCGTATTGCCAAGGTCCCGGAGGTGGGTGAGGGTGGCAAGCAGTCGGTCGTTGTCCCGCTGGTGCAGCCCAATGGACGGCTCGTCCAGAATGTACATCACGCCCACCAGGCCTGCCCCTATCTGGCTGGCAAGCCTGATGCGCTGGGCTTCGCCGCCCGAGAGGGTGTCTGCGCTGCGTTCTAGGGTGAGGTACTCGAGGCCCACGTTGACCAGAAATTGCAGGCGCTCCCGCACCTCTTTCAGGATTTTTTCGGCGATCTCACCTTTACGCCCGGGCAATGCCAGAGTGCTGAAGTAGCGATGGGCATCACCCACGGGGAGGTGGGTTATTTCCGGGAGGTTTCGCTCTTCGATAAAGACGTGACGGGCACTGCGACGCAGGCGCGAACCGCCGCAGTCTTTACAGGGCTGTGTGCTCAGGTTGCGAGCCAGTTCCTCGCGCATGCTCTGAGATTCCGTCTCGCGGTAACGGCGTTCCAGATTCGGCAGTATGCCCTCGAACGGGTGGGCCTTTTCCATGATATGACCGCGAGAGTTCACATAGCGAAAGGGAATGTCCTCGTTGCCGGAGCCGTACAGGAGCACCTCCTGGAAGTTTTCGGGCAGCTCTTCCCAAGGCGTTTCCAGGTCAATGCCGTAGTGTTCGGCAACACTGGTCAGCATCTGGAAGTAGTACACGGCACGACGGTCCCAGCCTTTGATGGCTCCTGATGCCAGGGTCGCTTCCGGGCTCTGGATCACCTTTTCGGCATCAAAGAACTGGCGCACCCCCAGACCGTCGCAGGTGGGGCAGGCGCCGGCCGGGTTGTTGAACGAAAACAGGCGAGGTTCCAGCTCGCTCAGGGAGTAGCCGCACTGGGTGCAGGCATAGCGCGCCGAGAAGGTGTGTTCCTCGCCTTCTCCACTCATGGGCGCCACCAGAGCAATGCCGTCGGCCAGCTCCAAGGCGGTTTCGAAGCTCTCGGCCAGTCGTTGCTCCAGCCCCTCCTTGACTTTGAATCGATCGACCACAACGTCAATCTGGTGCTTGCGCTTCTTGTCCAGGGCAGGAACGTCGTCTATGTCGTATACCGCTCCGTCCACTCTCAGGCGGATGAAGCCCTGGCTGCGCATGGTGTCGATCACCTGCAGATGCTCACCTTTGCGATCCCGGATCACCGGCGCCAATATCATCAGCTTGCTGCCTTCCGGCATGGCGAGAACCTGGTCAACCATCTGGCTCACGGTCTGGGCTTCCAGCGGCTGGCCGTGATCAGGACAGCGGGGTTCACCAGCACGAGCGAAAAGCAGTCTCAGATAGTCATAGATCTCGGTGATGGTCCCCACGGTAGAGCGGGGGTTGTGAGACGTGGATTTCTGCTCGATGGAGATGGCTGGCGACAAGCCTTCAATATGATCCACATCGGGCTTTTCCATCATCGAGAGGAATTGCCGTGCGTAGGTGGACAGCGACTCGACATACCGGCGCTGGCCCTCGGCATAGAGCGTATCGAACGCCAATGAGGACTTGCCGGAGCCGGACAGACCGGTAATGACGATCAGTTTGTCCCTTGGCATATCCAGGTCGATGTTTTTCAGGTTGTGGGTGCGCGCGCCCTTGATCTGGATATGGTCCATAACACCTCGCTTGGTAAAAACTGCCAGTATATCGGTTTCGGGTCGTTCCGGCTAAGTGCGGAACGACCCGCTCTGCGGGTGTCCCGTCGCCGGGGTGGTTCTGGTACAATTCGCCGCCTGCGGTTACCGGCCGCTCACCATTCATTCAAACCGCACGGGTAGGCATGAACGCGCTCGAAAAACGCTCAGTTGTGGCTCTGGCTTCGGTATACGCCATGCGTATGCTGGGCCTGTTTATGGTCATGCCCGTGTTTGTGCTGCTGGGTACGGACCTGCAGGGTGCGACGCCGGCGCTATTGGGCCTGGCGATTGGTGCTTACGGCCTGAGTCAGGCGCTGCTTCAGATCCCCTTCGGCCTGTTGTCGGATCGGGTTGGCCGCAAGAAGATGATCTACCTGGGGCTTATTCTGTTTGCCAGCGGGAGCCTGCTGGCCGCGTCGACCGACTCAATATACGTTGTGATCGCCGGTCGGATTCTTCAAGGTGCCGGTGCCATCGCCAGTGTATTGATGGCACTGCTGTCAGACCTCACCCGAGAGGAAGAGCGCACCAAGGCCATGGCCACGGTGGGCATTTCCATTGGCCTGTCGTTTTCCGTGTCGCTGGTGCTGGGCCCGTTGCTGGGCGCGGCCTGGGGCTTGTCTGGCATCTTCTACGTGACGGCAGTGATGGCCCTGTTGGCCCTTGTTGTGGTCGCCAGGGTGGTGCCTACGCCACATACCCATAAAGTCAGCGCCGATACCCATCCTGCCCGCGAAATGGTCGGGCGCGTTCTGGCCGATGGCCGCCTGCTGCGGCTCGACTTCGGAATCTTTGTGCTGCACCTGGTTCTGACGGCCCTGTTCCTGGTCTTTCCGACCATGCTTCAGGATCAGTTGGGATTGGCCAGCAGTTCCCACTGGTGGTTCTATTTGAGTGTGATGGTGCTTTCTTTCTTTGCCATGGTGCCCTTTATCATCATTGGCGAAAAGAAACGCAAAATGAAGCCGATACTGTGCATGGCCATTGCCTTGCTGACAGCGGCAACAGCAACGCTGACTCAGGTGAATGCCAGCCTCTGGGCAGCCTGGGGTGTGCTATTTTTCTTCTTTATGGCGTTCAATCTTCTGGAAGCCAGTCTGCCTTCGTTAATCAGTAAAGAGGCTCCGGCTGCCAGTAAGGGAACGGCCATGGGGGTTTATTCCACCTCCCAGTTTTTTGGTGCTTTTCTGGGTGGAGCTCTGGGAGGTTATCTGCTGCAGAGCGCTGGCGTGGAGGGAGTGCTCTGGTTGATGGCCGGGTGCCTCTTGGTGTGGCTGCTGGCAGCCTTGACCATGCCGGCCCCGAGCTACACGACCAGCCTGGTTCTGGAGCTGAGGGATGCGCTGGAAAATACCTTTGACGACGTGGACCGTCAGCTACGAAGGCTGCCGGGCGTGAAGGACGTTGTGATTGTTGAAAATGCATCGACAGCCTACCTGAAGGTGGACCGTCAGCATTTTCGGGAAGATCAGCTTGCGGACTTTGACTTTGTCCGGCAGGGTAAGGGTACTTAAACACAGGATGCTGGCATGGATGGCTGGCACTCCGCAAAACATGATCAGGAGCATACGATGGCACGAGGCGTAAACAAGGTAATTCTCATTGGTAACCTGGGGCAGGACCCGGACACTCGCTATACCCCCAACGGCAACGCTGTGGTTAACCTGAACCTCGCCACAGACGAGAGTTACAAGGATCGCCAGACCGGACAGCTGGTGCCGAAGACCGAGTGGCATCGGGTTGTGCTGTTCGGCAAGGTGGCTGAAGTGGCTGGGCAATACCTGCGCAAAGGCTCCAAGGTCTACATTGAAGGCAAGCTGCAGACCCGGAAATGGCAGAACAAAGAAGGGCAGGATGTCTACACCACCGAAGTGGTTGTGGATATCAATGGCCAGATGCAGATGCTGGACAGCCGTGGCTCTGAGGGCGGTATGAATCAGGGGGCGCCCCAGGGACGGCCGCAGCAACAGCCGCAATACAATGCGCCGCCCCAGCAGGGTGGGCAGGCTGGTGGCTACAACAACCCGGCACCCCAGCAGCAAGGTGGCGGCATGCCTGAGCCGATTGATGATTTTGATGACGATATTCCGTTCTGATAAATATCAAGTTTGTCCTGAATCAAAAGCCCGCGATTTCTGCGGGCTTTTTTGTTACGGACTTGCAAAATCTCCGTGAAATCAATCAAAAAACCGTAGAGTTACGTTCGGTTTCTCAACTACTATGTAAGTCAGTGTAAAAAGTCGGCGATATTTTGAGCGTTTCTACGCCTGGCTATCGTGGCAAATACCGTTCGCCTTGAAGGAAGTCATGACCCTGAGCTCCGTTGTAAACCGAGTCTCCCGCTTGTTTGCGCGGGCAGACAGCAGAACCCCGGTCTGTCTTGAGGTCCGCCCTGACGGCATCGCCTGGGCCAAGGGCTCCGATGGGGTGT
>Ga0207830_100126_pt1 | contig 45300 bp, 41 predicted proteins | sample TtanPargueraPR_6_FD_187740 | JGI IMG/M metagenome (GOLD analysis project Ga0207830, IMG submission 187740) | Aerobic enrichment media microbial communities from Bioluminiscent Bay, La Parguera, Puerto Rico - Tt and E2 (3) (SPAdes) | ecosystem: Environmental > Aquatic > Marine > Unclassified ...
CCGGGCGGCTGTTCTGCACATCTTCCAGCAGGTCTTCTACCTGCTGCACTCGTTCCACGTCCTGGCCACCAAAACTGTCGCCTTGCAATTGCACGCCCAACAGGTCTCCTTGCAAGCGTTCTTCGGCCTCACGCAGTCGTTGTGCTTCCAGTTGACGGAGTTTTTCACGGGTGAAGATGGCGCCCGCAGGAAAAGCATTGCTGCTCAGACCGCCAGCCCGCTGCACTACTTCCTTAAGGGTTTCCCCCTCTCGGAAGGTATATTCCCCCGGGTAACGCACTTCACCTTTCAGTATAATCGTTCGGGTTTGGGCGAACTGGGGGATGGATTTGATCAGGATGGTGTCCCGGCTCTGCAATATTAGACTGCTTTGTCCCGCCATGGCGGCCGCCAGATCCACATTCAGGATGTGCGTTTGACCAATTCCGCTTTCATCCTGGGTGTAGCGGGCGATCTCGGCCTGGTAAAGCGAAGCGGAATCCTTCAGACCGCCAGCTACGAACACTGCATCTGCAAGCTTGTGACTGGCCGGCATGGGGTACTCGCCTGGGTAGCGCACCGGACCGCTGATACGGATGGTTTGTTGAGGGGCGCCCGGCTTCGCCTGAGCTTTCAGTCGCTGCAATACTGGGGCAAAGAGGTTTTCGCGGGTGAAGGTTTCAGGTTTTTCTTCATCGTCGTTTTTCGCCGAGTTATTTGTGTTAGCGGCATCTACCTTTTCGATGTCTACCTTTCCGGCATCAGCAAAGAAGAACACGCGGTCTCGTTCTTCCAACTGCAGGTCGTGTTCACCGCCGGGGTTTCTAACTGCCTCTCTCAGGCGCAGATTAAGCACCGAGATGGTGTCATTTCTAGGGTTGGTTCTTATAATGGCTGCGTACTGTTTATCTGCCACGGGAAGCAGATCAGCATCCAGGTTGCGAATGATAGAGCTCACTCGCATGCCGGGCATCCATGCAAACTTCCCAGTGCGCGTAGCAGCGCCCTTGATTTCGACGAACTGGCCGGTGATGTCAGAAATGGAGGGAATGCTAACCCTGTCGCCAGCCTTAACTTGAGCATTTCGACCTTTAGGGCCTGTGTAGTCGGCTTCAGCAATGATTCTCAGGAAGTCTGCATTAGTTCGTTCGATCTTAACCCGCTGCGGGTAGGCTTGGGGAGTAAGGCCACCAGCCATGCTTACCAGCTCTTCCAGAGTCTTTTCACCATTGAGTTCGTATAAAGCCGGGCGATAAACCTCGCCTTCAATGCCGACTCGTTTGCCCACCGGCGGAATGAAGATAACATCACCTGGTTGCAGTCGGTTGTCGGCGCTGCTGTCACCGTTCAGAAGAAGGTCGTAAAGGTCCAGAACGCCTACGAGGCTACCATTACGTTTGTGTTGTACCTTACGCAGGGAGCCGTTCTGTTTCACGCCACCAGAAACGTACAAAGCGTTCGTAATGGTCGACAAGGAGCTCACGGTATAGGATCCCGGATTGCGAGATTCACCCAAAACAAATACACGCATACTACGGAGTTCGCCCAGGGTGACGGCCACCTCGACACCGATGTATTGCTCTGAAATGCGCTTTCGAATTTGCTGCCGCGCATCATCGAAACTCAAACCCGCCAGGTTCATCGGGCCAGAATCCGGGAAGCTGATACTGCCATCCCGGCTGATGGGAAGGTCCAGGTTCTGGTTTACCTTGCCCCACAGCTGAACGCGCAATACATCCCCGGGCCCCAAGGTATAGTCTGTCGGGACTGGGATCTCGGTAACCGGCGCGAAGGTGGTGGGGCTTCCGGCGAACAGGTCATAACCATAGGGCTTTAATCCGCCATTTTTCCGGGCAAGAACCTGTTCTTCATCATCTCGCTGTTTTGCCCGCGTCTGTTCTCGCTCCTGGTTTGTAATGCTGCTGATTGGTTCAACCACGTTCACCTGCTGAGGCCTTTGATTGGCGCCTTGACTGGTTGAGCCGAGGTTGTCGAGATCAACCCCATAGCGCTCCGCCAAGGCCTCCTGCTGGGCTCTGGGCAACTGCTTGAACTGGTCGATCTGTGCCGGGGAAATAGACTGGGCCGTAGTCGTTAGAGGGAGTAACAAGGCCAGGGGCAGTAGAAGCTTTTTCAAATTCACGGGTAGCATATTCCGTTATCTTAGAAACGATAGGTCCAGCTGGCGCCAACTGACCACTGGTCTTTTTGGCCGCTTATGTATTCGATTTTTTTGTCCGTTGCCTGGAGACTTAAATCCAGCCAACCATCAAACAGAGGGGTACCATAACCAAGGTCCATTATGGCGACCTTTTGGGCGTCTTCAGGTACGGTATAGAACACTTTGGTGTTTGGCATGACCACGCGGCTCGCTCCGTCTATATTAAGCTCCACGTAACTCACCTTGGCGCTGAGATGGTTACCATTGTCCATAAAATGGTAACCGCCCAGGGTGATCGCTTCGGCATCACCGTCGAAACTGCTCGCCATGTTTCGGCCAAAGTGCCGGTATCCTGTCCTGTATCGGCTGTGATCGTAGGTAATGTTTGGCCTGGCATCGCCCAGAAAATCATCTGCCAGTGTATTGGCGTATTCTATAAACCATTGCTGATCACCATTGAGGAGACTGGTTGTCCAATCGGAGCCAAGCAGCCAGGATTTTCGCGCCGGGAAGGCGCCAGCTTCATCCTCCCCCATCATTTGGGCATAGAGGCCCATGGTTTGCTCTCCAACAGCAAACCCGTATCGCGCATCAATGCTGGCAATCTGGTTGCCTGGGTCGTTTTCTTCCAGTTGGCCGTTGTCTTTACCGATTAGAGCATTCCAGATGGTGGAGGCACCCTCCGGCCGACCTTCCCCGCCAAACATGATTGCTCGCGAAAGCCCAATATCCAGACCATCCATCGGGCGGAAGGTAAAACGCATGCCGATGAGTTTGGCATCAGGCACCGCGCGGTCGCTCTCGTATTGGCCCGCCAATACCGTAAAGCCCCAGGGGCCAATCCAGCCCAGCCAGGAACTCTCCGGAGCATGAGTATCTTTTCGGTTAATCCATACGGAGGGAATTGGACGGGCGTTGTTGGAGAGAATCAGGCTGGATTGCCACCCAGGCCCCCACCAACGGTCTATGGCGCCGGCGCCTAACACCCAGTTGCCAAGCGTACCCGCCAAATAGGAACCGTCTAGCCGGATTTCTTCATCATCATCCGGGTCGTGCGCATAGGCCGGTCTGAGGCCCAAAGCCCAGGCTTCACCCTGCCACTGAAGGTTTACGCTGGTGCCTGCTTTTGCCAGAGAATTCGAGCCGAAACCGGTAGTGCCGGGTATTTCGGTCTGGGCGTTCAGGTTGAATTCACCGCGAAAACCGGAACGGGCCTGCTCTTCCATCTCAAATCGGAGATAGGCAGAGGCCAAGGCACTGGAGGGTCCATTCGCAGTTGATGCAAAGCCGCTTGAGCTCTGTACGGCACTCCACATAAGTGGCCAGGTGGTAACACCGCGGTTCATTTCGCCACGATCTGCCAACTTTTGCACAGCAAACCTGGCCCTAGCGTCACCTGGCTCCAGCCAAGGCGCCGCCAGCAGTGAAAAGCTGCTCAAGCACGCTACCGCCCCACCAACCAGGGCCCAGTGTTTTAAGGTCATAAGAGTTATTTTCTGCGGACAAGGATAAAACGGCTACAACGGGAGAGAAGTTCCCAACAGCTTCCTTGTCAGGGAATGAATGAAGTATTTCAAAAGCGTGACGATTCTACGGCATGCGGTATGACACGCAAGTGACAAAAAGTCTGACACTTCAGTAATCAGGGCGTTAAGGCAGTAAACATTTGTTAAACATTAGAAAGTGCAAACAATCCGGTCACATTTCCAACATGTCGTCGTCAGGCTGCATTCAAGCTCTTATAACGGAAACAGGCACCTTTACTTGCTGCTGCTTCTGCATAAACGAAATCAGCACAATTGCCCGCTCTTCACCATCATAAGCCTGGAAAATTGCGCTAATACCTTTAAACGGCCCGTCATCCAGCTCTATGGCCTGACCGGGCTTGATGCCGCCCTGCTCTGCCACCTTATCCATACTGCTTTTAATGTGGGCGATCACTTCGTCGTCAATCGGTGCTGGCCGGTTGGCAAAGCTGACAATGCGCAGCACGCCCCGGGTGGACCGGAGCTTTGCCCACATCGGGTCGGTTTGCTCCAGGTTCACAAATACGTACCCCGGAAACAGTGGCTCCAGCTTTTTGGTGCGTTTACCTGCCTTGATCTTCTCCACCTCGATTTTCGGGTAGAAGCAGGCGATGTCCTGATTCTGCAGGTGCTGGACCGCCCGGTCGCCCTGAGCCGGCTTGTGTTGTAGTGCGTACCAGGTCATGGGTTAGAAATACCAGTTTCCCGCGGCAATGAAATTGGGATTCAGTATGTTTTCTTTTCCGTAAACCAAGGGCTGGCCCTCCGGCGTTTGCACCTTCCCCCCTGCGGCGACGAGCACCGCGTGGGCGGCCGCAGTATCCCACTCGCTGGTTGGGCCCATTCGTGGATAAATATCAGCATGCCCTTCGGCAATTCTGCAGAATTTCAGGGAACTGCCAGCCTGGAGGGTTTCGTGTGCGCCGAGGGTGTCGATAAAGGCGCGGGTTTCGTCGTTGAGGTGATTTTTGCTGGCGACCACCCGCAACGTGTCTTTGGGTTCTGCCACCCGTATGCGGTGCACCCGGCCGGTGCGGTCCCGCATGTGAGCACCTTCACCCTTGATACCCCAGAAAGCTTCTTTCAGGGCTGGAGCGGTGACCACGCCCATTACGGGCTCGCCGTCTTCAATCATGGCGATGTTAACGGTGAATTCGCCCGTGCGCTGGGTAAAATCCCTGGTGCCATCGATGGGGTCGATCAGCCAGAACCGGCGCCATTTTTTCCGCTCTTCCCAGGGAATCTCCGCGCCCTCTTCCGAGAGTATGGGAATGTCCCGGCTGATCTGGCGCAGGCCCTTGACAATGATGTCATGGCTGGCGATGTCCGCAGCGGTGATGGGTGAGTGATCTTCCTTATAATTCACCTTGAAATCAGACTGGTAGATATGCAGCACTTTTTCGCTGGCTTCATCAGCGATTTTGATCACATCTGGCAGTATGGAGCTGTAGTGCATCAGATCTCTACCTCTTCGAACAAATCCGGTACCTCGGCATCCCATCCGAACTTTTCCGAGATGCGCTTGCGCATGGTATCACTAGCCACCGCTTCGCCGTGAGTCACGTACACCTTTTCTGGCTTCAGAGTACCTTGCTCCAGCCAGTGCAGGATTTCCCGATAGTCGCCATGAGCACTCATGGAATCCATGTTATGGATCTCTGCTTTCACCGGCCAGTACTCACCGTGAATCTTGACCGATTCGGCGCCATGCACCAAGACATCGCCGCGTGTGCCGGGTGCCTGGAAGCCCGCAAAGACAACGCTGTTTCTGGGATTTGGCAGCAGGGTTTTAAGATGGTGCAACACCCGGCCGCCCGAGGCCATTCCACTGGCTGAGATGATCACGCAGGGATATCTCACGGCATCCAGCTCAATGGATTCCTCGACGGTGCGAACGAACTCTGTTTTGTCGTCGATCAGCTCGCACTGGGCGCCGTTAAGCTTGTGCTCTTTGTGATGTTTGCAGAAAATTTCCGTGGCTTTGATGGCCATGGGGCTGTTGAGATACACCGGAAGTTTGGGAATTCGCCCCTGCCCCATCAGTTTGTGCACAACGTACAACAACATCTGGGCCCGGCCCACGGCGAAAGCAGGCATCAATACGATCCCGCCGCGGCCCGCGGTTTTAGTAATGATCTCTTCCAGATCCTTTTCTGGATCGGTTTCACCATGGGTGCGGTCGCCATAGGTGGATTCACACACCAAAACATCGGCATGACTGATGGGCTCTGGCGGGCGCATGATGATGTCGTCCTGGCGCCCGACATCGCCACTGAACACCACGGTGCGGGAGGAACTCTTGTGCGTAACGTGCACGCAGGAGGAACCCAGGATATGCCCGGCAGGAGTGAACTGAACCTCAAAGCCCTTCACCGGCTCGAATTTCTCGTGGTAGTGCAGGGATTCAAAGTGCTTCAGGGCTTCCCAGGCGTCTTTTTCGGTAAACAGAGGTTCCGGTTTTTCGTGCTTTGAGAACTTTTTCCGGAAGGCGTACTTGGCATCCTCTTCCTGCAGGAATCCGGCATCGGGCAGCAGTACTTTGCAGAGCTCATGAGTGGCTTTGGTGCAGTAGATCTTGCCTTTAAACCCGTTCTTGACCAACGCAGGAAGGTAGCCGGAATGGTCAATGTGCGCGTGGGTAAGCACCACCGCATCGATAGTTGAAGGATCTACCGGAAACTTGGCCCAGTTTCGGCGGCGCAGGGTTTTCACGCCCTGGTACATGCCACAATCCACCAGCATGCGGTGATTGTCGTCGGAAAGCAGATAGCGGGAGCCGGTGACGGTGCCTGTACCACCGAGGAAGCGGAGTTTCATAGGCGCGTAAGTCCTTGTCTGGTTGGCGATAGACAAAGCTTAACGTAATTTTCCGGTGATGGGAGTGCTGTGGAGGGAGGAATTGACCCCGGTCAGTGGTGATCACCGGGGCCTGATGAAGGCTTTAACCCGCAACAACACCGCAGGCCACTCTGGCACCGCCACCCCCAAGAGGCTGGGGTGAATCCGAGTAATTGTCTCCCCCACCGTGAATCACCAGGGCCCGGCCTTTAAAATCGCTCAGCTGCAGCCGCGGCGCAATATTGGTCTGGGCGTTTTCTCCCTCCTGGCCAACGTGCAGCCTCGGCAGGTCGCCAAGATGTCCGGATTTATCGAACGGGCCTTTGTGCTTCCCGGTATTTTCTGGGTCGTAGTGTCCACCGGCGGCCCCTGCAGGCGTTGTTTTTCCGTCTTTTTCTACTGGGCTGCAGTCCGGATTTTCATGAAGGTGAAAGCCGTGAATTCCGGGCGATAGCCCAGCCAGGTCAGACTCAATCAGCACGCCCTGATCGTAAGCGGTGAGCGTAACCGTGCCGATGGAATCCCCGCGACCTTCCACGCCGGCCTCAAACACTTCCACCTCAAGTTTTGGCTCTGCGATTGCCTGTGAAGCCGCCAGAATCAAAGCAGCGGACGTTGTGACAAGGGATAATCCCTGTTTCTTGCTATGCATACTGTTCTCCTTATCCATTACTGTTAAAGAAGATACCGATGCCCCGCATGGTGAGCGCCTGCCAACAAGCGTAGTCTTGATCTCGCTTGTTTTAAACATTTGACGAAGCGAACGCCCTGAATTCCGAAATTTTGATCTTTGGCAAGACCACAACCGGGGCAGCCGACTATTCTTTGGCCTTTCCGAAGAAGTAGGTGGCTTATGCTGGGTAGTTCGCACTTGAGGAAACTGATGATCGTCGTCGGCCTGGCGGCCTCTCCAATGGTTTCAGCCAGCTCTGCCGACGATGCAATGTCACAACTGAACGCCATCATGGCCGATGACGCCAAGCGCCAGGCGAGCTACGAAGCCGGCCACGAGCGCATCCGCTTTTGCGGCTATTGTCACGGCGAGGACGGCAACAGCAAGCGCGAATACATACCCAACCTGGCCGCCCAACACCCGCTCTACCTGTTCAACCAGTTCGAGAAATTCCGCGACGGTACCCGTGAGGACTATGTGATGTCCAAACTGGCGAAAACACTGTCATTGGAGGAGCGAATCAATATTGCGGTTTATTACAGCCAGCAAACGGCGAAGCCCCGCACTGGCGGCGACCCCACCAAGATTGACGCTGGCGAGAAGCTGTTTGCTGTGCGCTGTGCCGGTTGCCACGGTGACAAGGCACAAGGTTTCAGGGATATGCCGCGCCTGGCCGGGCAACCGGCTGAATATCTTGGGATTGCCCTGAGGCGGTTCAAGGAGATGGACCCCACCAAACACAGTACGCCGATGATTGGGGTGGCTGGAGTTTTGTCGGAGGGCCAGATTGAGGCATTAATCTCTCACCTGACCCGCCAATAAGCCCCTCTATCAGATCTCAGTGCAACCGGGCGGCAGCAGGCGAGACTGCCAGTTTGGCGCAGCGGTTCTGTCTATAACGCAAGTCCAGGCACCACCAATGCTCCGCTCGTATCGAATCACGATGCCCGCCAAATTTGGGTGAGCATTGCCGCCCATGGTCACCTCGATATGCCCAGAACCGTCAGGGTTGACCGTAGCAATCTCAATCGCGGAGCTTCCAACCGTCATTGCGGATGGAGAGTAACCCAAGGTTTCATTGTTGACCGGGGTGGAAGCAGAGAGGTTCGCCTCAAACGCTGATCGGTACGACGCAAGCTCCGCCGCAGCACGATTGATTTGGGATTTCATGGTGTTAGCCTGAAGAAAAGGCAGAGACACAGCCGCAAGAATGCCAATAACGGCAACAACAATCATCAATTCTATCAGGGTAAAACCGTCGCTATTACGAACCATGGCCGTGCCTCACTCTATACATCTTGGCATTTAGTAAGGCAAAAAACAGGCCATCAGCGTCAACTCCACAGGGCGATTACTTCAACTTCCCATATCGTTGCGCGGGAAATAACCGTGCAACCAGAATCGGGGAAGAGCTCTCTCTCGCAAGACTTCCTGATAATAGGGTTCGTCTTCTCTCATATCGAGATAATACTTTCTCACTTCAACTACCCACCCCCCCCAGAGCGCAAAGACAAGGGTGGCGATCACGGCCCCCGGGAAGGCTTTTCTCAAGGGGTGCGAGGTATCGTCCTTAAGACTCTTCCCCTTAAGGGAATTCGGAACGATAAACCCAAAAAAAACGGGCAGAATCAACAGCCCCACTAGCATCGAGCCTGGCGCGATAAAGACCGCCGATACGCCAGCATGAATCAAGGCACCCACAACAGAAGCCAACAGAGCTGCAAGAACAATCCCCTCGGTTGAACTCTCACTCAACTTTATGACTTTGCAGCGAGCATGGAGAAACGAAGCAACTTGAAAAACCACCCAGAACAATATCAGAACAAGCAGCCACCCATACTCAGCAGCCCACATAAGGTACATGTTGTGCGGATGACCAAACTTTTTGCTCTCAGCATAAGATGACGTCAAAAAATCGTGAGTCAGCCAAGACTGGGGCCCCATTCCAAAAGGAAATCTCTGAAGGCTCATTTGCCATGCTTCGATAAACAACGGCGCTCTTCCAGAACTTCCCTGACTGATGGTTCGAAGCTCCGGCTCCCCGAAAACCAGAATCGGCACAAGCAGCGACAGGACAAACCAAAAGAAGCCACCAAGCACAAGGTAGACCAGGAATTGCTTCAACCATGGCCAACACTGGCGACCAATGATTACGCTCGCGACAACGACACCCACGGCCACACCCAGCACAGATCCACGAGCTGCCGACAGGAAGACAATCCACCACCATAGCCCCGAACCAACGGCAACAAGCACTCGCCAAAGCCGATGATTTGCAAAAGGCCCCACCAACACAGCTAAGGGAAAGACAGGAAGAAGCCACGTCGCCACATGGCTCCAATAGCGAATATTGACAAACCCCCAGGGAATCAGATCAGAGAGCTCGGAATGACCGCCCTCCAGGGCAAACAGGTAAACATTCAGCGACATTGCGCCGTAGAGAAAACAGGCAGCAGCCGTTACAACGACAAGTGCCTCAAGGCACTTCATGGAGATACCTGATTGGGCCAGAGCGGTACCGCCCAGAATGACGGCGGCAAAATAGAATGAGTACAGGCCGGGCTCGACATAGGCGTAGGGTTGCTGGATAAAAGCCAGCGAAAGCACTGGAAACCCAATAATCAGCAGAACAAACGGCAAGGCCAGCACAAAGGCTGGTTTGAACCAAACACCTCTGGAGATCAACAAATAGGTAGAGACAACCGTAATGCCCCCCAGCCAGGCCACCAAAAGAAATCGCTGGTCTGCGTACGACCCCGCAGAGCTTGATAGAAAATCGGCAAGAAGAACCACGAGCAATGTAGTCGCCGCGAAGGCAACTGTGGCTATCACCCTAACCTGAACTGTCCTCAAAACAATCTCGCCTCCCAATAAAAAAGCCCAAAGCATTTGCTTTGGGCTTTTAGTCTACCGCATTGACAACTGGTGATCGTTGCGGTGTCTCAGCTATGCGATCTTCGCATTAGGAAGCCGGGCAACCTGCAGGTGCGTAGCTGTCCTTCCAACCGTTGTTGGTAGTTGGCGGAGTAACAACACAGTTGTACGCGCCTTGCAAAGTACGGGTAACTGTAATAGTTGCGCCACGAACCGCTGCAGATGCATCAGTGCCCATAACAACGTTCCAGGACATGTTAGCTGCCGCCGGGTTGTTGATGGTCAGACCGTAATCAGGAGCGTTTGCTGCGCCAGTACCGTTTTCTACGAGGTTAGAACCAGTCCAGCCAATACCGATGGTGCGAGGATCAGTTGTCAGATCGTCTTCAGTACCGATCTGGCCACCATTATTGAAGATGCTTTCCGCGTTGGATTTCAGAGCATTAACCTCGCCCACCAGACGAGAAACCTGGGTACGAGCGGTGTAGTCCTGGTACTGAGGAATAGCAACAGCCGCCAGGATACCGATGATCGCTACAACGATCATCAGTTCGATCAGGGTAAAACCCTTCTGAGCGTGATTCATTTTGATTTCTTGCATGTTATCGACCTCTAGAGTTGTCGTTTTGCGTGTTACAGCTCCGGGGGCTGTGGAGCAAGGCCCCGCATCCGCTATGAGCTGATTCTGGAAAAGCATGTGGCGTGCCAATTGTCATATAATGCAAAAAAGTCTCTCATGCTCAGTGTGTTATGAGCTTATGTGACCCAGGTCACGCACGTTCAGCTGCGCCGTACTTAGTCCAGGTGTGACGTTTTTTGTCACCCTTGCAGCGAATTTTAGACACGAACCCTATTGCGACATGTCTCTCCATGTTGCGCCAACTCTTTTGACAGCACCTTTCCAAACCATTCCGCTCCATCTAAACTCTCCATCGTTGAATACAACATTCAGTCACTTAGACGATTCTTCTCAGAGCATTTATGGCGACCAATAACAGAAACGTGACACTGACAGGACTTGCACGCCGCTTCGTAGACGACGGCCTGCTTGATGAAGAAACAGCAAAGGACGCATTTCTCCAGGCCTCCCAGAACCGCATTCCGCTGATCACCTATCTGACTCAAAACCACTTGGCTGACAGTTCAAAGCTCGCCTTCTCAGCGGCCATGGAATTCGGCGTTTCGGTGATGGATCTTGACGCGTTTTTGCCTGAGATGATGCCTGAGAAGGTTGTCGACGAAAAACTGCTTCGCAAACACAACGCCTTGCCGCTCTACAAACGGGGGAATCGCCTGTTTATCGCGGTGTCAGATCCCACGAACATTCAGGCCCTGGACGAGATCAAGTTCAACACCGGCCTGAGCACTGACGCCATCCTCGTCGACGACGCCAAGCTGCGGGCTGCCATTGATCGGTACCTGGAATCTCACGATTCCACTATGGGCGACCTTGAAGACGCCGACCTCGAAGGCGTGGAGACAGACGGCGGTGATCATGAAGAAGACGACGGTGCGGTTTCTGCCACCGAGGTTGATGACGCTCCTATTGTTAAATATGTGAACAAAATGCTTCTCGACGCCATCCGCGGTGGCGCTTCTGACATTCACTTCGAGCCCTACGAAAAGGCTTATCGGGTTCGATACCGCACAGACGGCATTCTGAAAGAAGTATCCCGCCCTTCTATCAAGCTCGCACCCAAGATTTCAGCGCGGGTCAAGATCATGGCACAACTGGACATTTCTGAGCGCCGAGTTCCGCAGGACGGTCGGATAAAACTGAAGCTGTCCAAAACCAAAGCCATCGACTTCCGCGTGAACACCCTTCCGACCCTGTGGGGAGAGAAGATTGTTCTGCGTATTCTGGATCCAAGCCAGGCCCAACTCGGGATCGACGTACTGGGCTACGAAGAAGACCAGAAGGAAATGTATCTTGAAGCGCTCGAACAGCCTCAGGGCATGATCCTCGTAACTGGCCCGACAGGGTCTGGTAAGACGGTCTCACTCTATACCGGCCTCAATATTCTGAACACCACCGAGCGGAATATATCGACCGCTGAGGATCCGGCGGAGATCAACCTTGAGGGTATCAACCAGGTAAACGTCAACACCAAGGTAGGCCTTGGGTTTGCCGAGGCCTTGCGCGCATTCCTGCGTCAGGATCCGGACGTCATCATGGTGGGTGAGATCCGGGACCTTGAAACTGCAAACATCGCCATCAAAGCCGCACAGACCGGTCACCTGGTTCTATCTACACTGCACACCAACAGCGCCGCCGAGACGCTGACCCGGATGATGAACATGGGCGTTCCTGCCTTTAACATCGCAACGTCGGTTAGCCTGATCATCGCCCAACGACTTGGCCGAAGACTGTGCAACAGTTGCAAGCAACCCTCAGACGTCCCTCAGGACGTGCTTTTGAAGGAAGGGTTCACACAAGAACAAATTGATACAGGCTTCACGTTGTACCGCCCCAAGGGCTGTGATAAATGCAATGGTGGATATAAGGGCCGCGTCGGTATTTACGAGGTGGTCCGCATTACCGATGAACTGGCAAACATGATTATGGAAGAAGCCAGCTCCATTAAAATTGCAAAGCAGGCTCAGGCAGAAGGCTTCCGAAATCTCAGGCAGTCGGCTCTTATGAAGGTGATTCAGGGAGTGACCAGCCTTGAGGAAGCCAATCGCGTGACGAAGGATTAAGCATGGCAGAAAAAGCGCAGAAGCTGGAATCGTATGTTTGGGAAGGCAAAGACCGCAAAGGCAACAAAGCCAAGGGCGAACTGACTGGATCAAACCTGGCCCTGGTTAAGGCCCAGTTGAGAAAACAGGGCATTATTCCGGACAAGGTAAAGAAAAAGCCCAAACCACTCTTTGGTGGCAAAAAGAAAATCACACCGTTCGACATTGCGATGCTGACCCGCCAGCTCGCAACGATGATGAAGGCTGGCGTACCTCTGGTGCAGAGCTTCGACATCGTTGCCGACGGCCTTGAGAACAAGGGTCTGCAAGAACTGGTGATGAGCATTCGCAACGACATTTCGTCTGGTACGGGTTTCGCTTCTGCGCTGCGCAAACACCCAAGACACTTTGACGATCTTTATTGCAACCTGGTGGAGTCCGGCGAGAAAGCCGGTGCTCTGGAGCAGATGCTGGACCGAATTGCCACGTATCTCGAGAAAACTGAGCTGCTCAAAAAGAAAGTGAAAAAGGCGATGACTTACCCCATTGCCGTTATTGTGGTTGCCATTGTCGTAACCGCCATTTTGCTTGTTAAGGTTGTCCCCCAGTTCGAAAGCCTGTTCCAGGGTTTTGGCGCAGAACTGCCGGTGTTCACGCAGATGGTGGTAGGACTCTCCGAATGGATGCAATCCTGGTGGTTTGTCGTTTTGCTTGGCATTGTGGGCGTTATCTTTTCATTCAAAGAAGCAAAACGCCGCTCGCCGAAGTTCTCGGATTTTGTCGACAGGTACACACTCAAGTTGCCCGTTGTGGGTGAAATTCTCGATAAATCCGCCGTCGCGAAGTTTGGCCGGGTGCTTTCCACTACCTTTGCTGCCGGTGTCCCCCTTGTTGATGCGCTGGATTCGGTAGCCGGTGCGACGGGCAATGCGGTATATCGCGATGCGGTTATGCGCATCAAAAATGATGTTTCAAGCGGTACCCAACTCCAGGCATCAATGCGTCAGCAAGACGTCTTCCCCGTTATGGCCGTCCAGCTGACAGCCATCGGCGAAGAGTCCGGTAACCTGGACGAAATGCTCGGCAAGGTTGCGGAGCATTACGAAGCTGTTGTTGACGATATGGTGGACAACCTCACCGCCTTGATGGAACCCATGATCATGTCGGTTCTCGGCGTGTTGGTTGGCGGTCTCATCGTCGCGATGTACCTCCCCATCTTCCAGATGGGCCAGGTCGTCGGCTGATTTCCACCGGCACCCCCCTCTCCTGCAGGGAGAGGGGGGTAAAAAAACGATAAACCAGAGTCTTTGAATGCTCCCCCTAGAAACCATCCTGTCCACTCCCTGGCTTCTCTATCTGGTCGTCATTTTCGTCTCTCTCTGCGTCGGTAGTTTTCTGAACGTTGTCATCCTTCGCCTGCCCAAAATGATGAAGCAGGAATGGCGCTGCCAGTGCGAGGAGTTTCTGGAAGTGCCGGAGGGCGACCGCAAGTCAGATGAGCGGATAACTCTTTCAAAACCGGCATCCACCTGTCCCTCCTGCGGCCACAAAATTCGCGCCTGGGAAAACATTCCGGTCATCAGCTGGCTAATGCTTGGTGGCAAATGCTCTTCGTGCAAAACACGTATTTCGCCGCGTTACCCCATCATTGAAGCACTGACTGCGGTTTTTTCCGTCGTAACGGTTTATCTGCTGGGGCCTTCTGAGACCGCGCTCTGGGCACTACTGATGGTCTGGGCGCTGGTGGCGCTGACCATGATCGATTTCGACACACAACTCCTGCCAGACGGCATCACCCTGCCCCTGATGTGGCTTGGACTGGTGCTTAACTACTTTGGTGTGCTGACGGATTTTGGCAGCGCTTTCTGGGGCGCTGTGGCAGGTTACCTCTCGCTCTGGAGCGTGTACTGGTTGTTCAAGCTGGCCACCGGCAAGGAAGGCATGGGGCACGGGGACTTCAAGCTGTTAGCGGCGCTGGGGGCCTGGCTGGGCTGGCAACTGCTGCCTGCGGTGATTCTGCTCTCCTCTCTGGTGGGCGCGATAGTGGGCATCAGTCTGATGGTATTCCGCAAACACGGGCGTGAAGTGCCGATTCCTTTCGGCCCTTACCTGGCCGCTGCAGGCTTACTCTCGTTGTGGTTTGGGCCTGAAATCCAGGCCATATGGTTCGGGTACCTAGGAGTCTGAATGTCCCGCTATTCGGTTATCGGCCTCACCGGAGGTATTGGCTCCGGAAAATCCACCGTTGCCCGCATGTTTGGCGCTCTTGGCGTGCATTGGGTGGACGCTGACGATGTCGCCCGACAGGTCGTAGAACCAGGCACACAAGCCCTCAGAGCCATCGCTGATCACTTCGGCGAAAGTATTCTTCAGGATAACGGCGAACTGGATCGTGCTGCCCTGCGCCAAAAAGTGTTTGAGGACCCTGAACAACGACGCTGGCTGGAGGGATTGTTGCACCCCATTATCCGCCAGGAACTGATCCGCCAACTGTCACCCGAGGATTACAATCTGCCCTACGTGATGCTGGTCTCTCCCCTGCTTCTGGAGACCAACCAGCACGAACTGGTGGAGCGGATTGTTGTGGTGGATGTACCGGAAGAAACTCAGATTAACCGCACCATGACGAGAGACGGGAATAGCCGCGAACAAGTGGAGCGGATACTCGCCGCCCAAATGCCCAGAGCCGCCCGCCGCGAAAAAGCCGATGCGATTATCAACAATGCGCAGCCGCTGGAGCGTGTGGAAACTTCAGTACGCGCTCTGCACCAACGTTTTCTGGCGGATTTCAGCCAAGGAGCATAGTCTGATCCGCCCCGCACTTATTCTTACTGCACTTGTCACCGGTCTCCTCGCTTGTTCCTCCACAAAAGCGGCAGAACCGGTTATCACCATGCGTGACATCTCGGTGCCCGCCCTTCTGGCTCCGGAGCGCCTGCCGATTTCGTTCTATACCTTCAAACCCGATGAGTTCTGGGCAGAACCCAGGGATTCCTGGTGGCTGGGAGTCAGCGACTGGGTTATTCGTCAGGAACGTCAGCACGGCCCAACCGTGCAGTCGTTGGGCGCATGGGCAGACCGAACACTGTCCGGCTCTTCCCAGGCGCTGCCAAATAACGAAAGCTACCTGCGATTGGGTTTTGCAGCAGAATCAGAGTACAGCGACCTGGCCCAGTTCGAACCGGAAGTGCGTTTTCGTCTTGATGTACCCACCGCTGAAGAGAAACTGCGACTGGTAGTAGAGAGTGAAAGCGAGGAACTGATCCCACTGGCGGAGCGTGAGCGGGACAGGCAACTGACAGAGCCAGAGCGAACCGACACTGAAACAACCGGCGCCCTGAGATTTCTGACCGATGTCGGTGATGCCATCAACCTCTCGACCGATATTGGTGGCCGACTGAGGCTGCCACCCGAACTCTTCTGGCGTATGAAAGCGCGCAAGGGCTGGAAAATCGACAACGATTGGGCACTCAATGCCCAGCAACGTTTTTACTATTATCATACCGAAGGCTGGGGGGCTCGCAGTTGGGTTGGTTTAAACCGCTCACTGGGTAACGGCTGGCATTACTACAACTCATCCGAGCTGGAATGGATTCATTCTGACCGCGAATTTGTCGGGGCCCATGTTCACAGCGTGCAGAAACGTCTGAATACCCGGTCGGTGATCACCCCTCGTATTGGCGTGCTTGGCGAGAGCCAGCCAACCTGGCGCACCACAAGCTACTTTACAGATATCACATGGCGCTACCGGGTGTATGACGATTGGCTGTTCGCGGAGTTGATTCCGGCCCTGGAGTATCGGCGCGATGACGGGTTTGACGACCAGGCTTCAATCGTATTCCGAATCGAAATGTACTTTGCAGGCACCATTGACCGGGAATGACATCAGAAATGAGCAGACCACTGCATAAAAGCCGGCTCGCCGAGGAAGCTCTGACACTCACACCGATTGCCATCACTCGCTCCTGCTTTCAGGACAAGTTCGGCGTTCCCCGGCAACCCGGCCTTACCCGCCATGCCCACGCGGAACTGGTTATACAAAGTCCCTTTGATCGTGAAGACGCTTTCCGGGGCCTTGAGTCAGCGAGCCATATCTGGCTTACCTTCCAGTTTCATGAAGCCGTTCGCGCCGAATGGCGCCCGGTGGTTCGGCCCCCGAGGCTTGGGGGTAACAAAAAAATCGGTGTGTTTGCCAGCCGTTCGCCTTTTCGCCCGAACAGTCTTGGCCTGTCAGTCGTCAGGAACGAAGGGCTCGCTCGCAAGAATGGCGAACTGGTTCTGAAGATCAGTAATCACGACCTGATTGAAGGCACACCGATTCTCGACATCAAGCCCTACCTGCCGTTTTCGGACTCCGTCCCGGAGGCATCACTGGGCTGGGCAGACAGCGCGCCGACCGACAGATTGGAGGTGACCTTTGCACCGGAAGCCTCTGACCAGCTAAGCGAGCTTCCGGAGGCCGACTATCCGGATTTCCGCGCCCTGATTGAGGATGTCGTCAGTTACGACCCGCGCCCGTCGTTCCGCCGAGGACGGGATGAACAACGAATCTACGGAGCCAACCTGTTCGACAAGAATGTTCGGTTTCGATTTGTGAACGAAGATTCAATCATGCGTGTGGAAGTGATATCCGTCTGTTAAGATGCACCTTGGTGATTTTGTAGTCGACACAGGGAACTTGTGCCTTGCCTTCAAACCAGTTCTTCAAGCGTTTGGGTTTGCGCCCACTGGCACTGCGGTTGCTTGGGTGGGTGCTGCTGTACAGCCTGATATTGTCACTGGTGGCAACGGGTGTTCAGATGATTGGCGAATTCGAACGCCAGAAATCGGAATTGCAGAGCAGTCAGGAGCGCGCCGCTGACCTTATCGCCGGCGGCATGAGCACCAACCTGTGGGTGATGAATTTCAGCGAAGTAGCCAATAGCCTGGACGACATGCGTTCCATGCCTTTTATTGGCTATGCACGGGTGATCACAACCACCGGCGAAGAATTCAGTACCGGCTCCTACCCTGAAGGCCGGGTAATTACCCAGACATTCCCCCTCGAATTCAACCGTTCCAGTTTTGACCGTCCGCAACGAGTGGGGGAACTGACCATTGTTTCGTCTATTGAACAGGTATACCAGGATATCCTCGATCGCGCCCTGCTGAATCTCCTGTTCCAGTCCATTGTGGTGATGCTGGGCACATTGGGATTGCTGTTGATTGTACGGGTAGCACTGTCCCGCCACCTGGAGACCATGGCGGACTATGCGGCCAAGCTGAATCTGGATGCACTTGTTGAGCCTCTCAAACTGCGCCGGCGCAACCCTTCCCGGCCCGATGAGCTTTCAGAACTGGAGCAGGCATTGAACAAGATGCGGTTGCAGATTCTTGAGGACACCCGTTCCTTAAGGCAGACCACCATCCAGACCCAGGGTGAACGGGACGAAGCCATCCGGGCCAATCACGCCAAGAATCAGTTCCTGGCCAATGTCAGCCACGAGTTGCGTATTCCGCTTCAGTCTGTCCTCGGTTACGCCAATTTGCTGACCGACACGCCTCTGGACCAGGAGCAACGGGAGTATGTGAATACCCTGCTCAATGCTTCGGAAAGCCTGTCCTCCATCATCAATGACCTGCTGGATATCTCCAGCATGGAAGCCGGCAAGCTGGAGCTTGAGGCTATTCCTTTTGACCTGCGCGAAACCCTGAACGACCTGATTCATATGCTTGGCTCCAGGGCCCGGGAAAAAGGTCTGGCCCTGGAAGTACGGGTGGATGAAAACCTGCCCTGGGCACTGACGGGAGACCCGGTACGCATTCGACAGGTGTTGCTGAACCTGTTATCCAATGCCATCAAATTCACGGATTCCGGCCATGTGCTTATCAGCATTGAGGTTCTTGGCAGAAAAGAAGGCAAAGTGCGCCTACGGTTGGCGGTTGAGGACACCGGGGTTGGTATAAATCCGGAGGACATACCTCTGGTCTACGAGCCCTATGTTCAACTTGGTCAGCGCTTCCAGCGTCAGTTACCTGGTGCGGGGCTTGGGCTCACCATCTGCCGTCAACTGGTCGATTTGATGGGCGGCTCGATGGATCTGGAGAGCCGGCCCGGCGAGGGCTCTACCTTCTGGGTCGAACTGTCACTTCAGGAAGCAACCGACGGCTCTGCCAAGGTGCGGCCGGATTCTCGGCAGGTCCAGGGCCGGCGGGTACTGGTCGTTGATTCCTACGAGCTGTCACGCAAGATTACCCTGGAGATGCTATCCCGCTACGATGTTCATATTGATGCCGTCCGGTCAGCCGGGGAAGCACTGACCGCCCTGCGACAAGCCTTTGATGCAGGCATACCCTACGACGCTACAATTCTGGACGGCTTCGTGCCCGACATGGATGCGGATTTACTGTGCCGCCAGGTACGGAGCAACCCGCAATGGACCGAAATGAGGCTTCTGATCCTGTCCTCCAACCCCCAGCGAGGGGACGCCGAGCATTTTCGCCAGGCCGGTGCTGATGCCTTCCTGAGCAAGTCTCTCCGGGAATCCTACCTGATTCCGATCCTGAACCAGCTGTTTACCCATGACACTCAACAGGAACGCCGGTTTCTTACCCGCTTTTCTCTGAAGACCATGGCGGATGCCGGAAGTCGCCAGCGGGAAATCCCTTGCGGTCGGATGCGGGTGCTGCTGGTGGAAGACAATCCCGTGAACCGCACCCTTACCCGGCGATTGCTGGAAAAACTGGGCTGCGAAGTCATGACGGCAAACGACGGGCAGGCCGCATCCTCTTTGTGGCAATGGCACCAGTTTGATGTGGTTTTCATGGACTGCGTTATGCCCCGGATGGACGGCTACGAAGCAACACGCCAGCTCCGGGCCTGGGAAACCAACCATGGTCGCAGCCGGGTACCGGTTGTGGCACTGACAGCCAGCGCCATGGAAGAAGATGAGGAACGTTGCCGCGAAGCAGGCATGGATTCCTTTGTGGCTAAACCTGTCAACCTTGAAATGCTACGGGCAGTGCTGGAACAATATTGTCAGGCTTCTGCAACATCCTGATGAAGCCGCAAGTCACCTGCCCGGAATCATGCCATGAATGTAGAGTGTCCCACCTGTAAGAAATCCGTGGAGTGGAGCAAGGCCAACCCCTGGCGCCCCTTCTGCTCTGAGCGCTGCAAACTGATCGATCTGGGTGCCTGGGCCAATGAGGAGTATCGGGTGCCCGCCGAAAACGCCTCTCCCGATGATCTCGACCAGGGCGGCGAAGTTACCCGTCACTAACGTGTTGGTTGCGAGCCACTTACGGGCTTTTAAGTTGTTAACCACCCGGCAGATGTTTAACATCCGTTGACGTTGAAACTATCGCATATACCGGCAGTTGCGCCGGCCACGCTCTCATAACGACAGCAAAAAAGGTGTACACATGAAGATTACCCGCGTCTCAGCACTGGCACTTTCTCTAGCCGCCGCTCCGGTTCTGGCCAGTGACCTGGATCTGAGTCTGACCAACGATTCGGTCAAAGGTCAGGTTAACTTCTTCGGCAGCCAGGAAGAGCTGCAAATGGGTGCTGGATACACCTACCATGAAGGTAGTCGCCACATTATCAATGCCGATTTCCACGCCCAGGGCCGCACCGCCCTTGGTAACCTGCCAACAACTGCCGGCATCGGCATGCGTGGCGTAGGCTGGGATGACGACGATGTTGATGGCGGCGCCATCGGCCTTGGTGGTTTCGCCACGGTGAACATTCCGACCGTGCCCGGTCTGTCGTTTGGCGGCAGCCTGCACTACGCTCCAAGTATTCTGTCGTTCGGCGATTCCGACGACATGACCAGCGTAGAACTTCGGGGCAGCTACCGTGTCATCCGTAATGCGGAAGTGTTTGCCGGTTACCGTTACCTGAATACAGAACTGGATTTTGCCGGTTCTCCAGATGTGAATCTGGATGAGGGCGTGTTGGCCGGTATCAAGATCTTCTTCTGACCCCTTCGCCTCGGTTACCCGGCGCCTTGCCGGGTGACTGATTCGTGCAGCCATTCACGCCCTGCCCTCCTGATTACTGCTAGTCTGTCCGGACATTTGCAAACCGGACTGCGCTTTCATGAGACTGACAATCCCTTCCATATTGGCTACTTCCTTGTTGCTTTCCGCCTGTGGGGGCGGAGATAGTGCGATTGACGGCGCCAAAGACATCCCCAACCGGTTTGGCAACACTCAGAACGCATTGGATGATTTCAGTTCCGGCAGTACCGGGGATTCCAGCAACGCCCGGGGCCTGAAGCCAAATCAGGTACGGGTTACCATGGAACTACCCGTTAATCTGGCACCTGAGGGTGAGCAAACACGGCGAAACCTTCGTATTGTGGTTCCCGACCAGGTCCGTGTGTACCGCACCAACAACAGCGCACAAAAATTTGATGATGTGCGCTATTCCACCGAAAAAGGAACTGACGGCCACTTTATTCTGACCTTTGACAATGGCGTTCCCGTTGGTCCGGATGTGATCATTGAGGCCCGATATGGCACCGCCACGATGACCGCTCTGGCAGCAGACGCCGACCGGGATGTAAAGGTGAACCCCTTTTCCCATTACCTGGTTACCGAGGTGCTCTGGCGCCGGTACTCCACCTATGATTTTCAGACCGTGTTGGACTGTGTGGATAACGCGTCTTGCCTGAACAAGTATGTATGGGGAACTCTGGCCGACCAGGTACACGATTTTGAGATCGATATTCCGGAGAACGCTAACGTTACCCAAGCGACCTCTACCCTGGCTGACAGGGCTGATTTTGCCAGCTATGTAGCAGATATGGCGGATTACGCGCTGCTCGGCCAGGCATCCTCAGACCGGATTTCCGCCAGTGCGGCGGATTACAACTCCGTATTCCTCGGTCTGGAGTTGGGCCAGACGTTTCGCGAATCCAATGTAGCGGGAGCCGGCCAGTGGGGCGTACGCATGGCTCAGGTAGAACGGCTGACCGAGGACAACCGCGCCTTTTTGTATCCCGCACTGACGCTCACGTCGTTCGATGCCTTCAACCTGAATATCACGTCTCTGGCCACGGACATACCTTACGATCGCCAAACGCAGATTCACGGTTTTTTCGAGCGGAATAATTCCGGCATTCCAGAGCAGCTCTTTTTCGAGCGCGGGACCGAAACCTGGGAACGAAACAGCCATTCCAGCGCCCCGGGCGCTGCCACACTGACCACCGAAACACCGGCCCGCTTGCTGGCGGGAAGAGCCCTGTACCAAACCATCACCAAACGAAACAGCAGCCTGATCAATGGCTGGACCAGAAACCCGTACTATCTGGATGCCTTTACTTCCGAACCGGTGAATGACCAGAGCGGGCCAGACCGGGTACTGACCAACTATTTCACCGGCGGCAAAGCGATCGCGCTCGAAGATGATAACGGCAAGCTCAAACGCCGGAACACTCTCGAAAACCACTACCTGAGCGTATTCGAGCTACACCTCCAACGTGCGGAGGCATTCCAGATCTCCGATATCGCCGGACAGGCCTATAACGTGGCTTACCTCGCCACCCGCTTCGCCGATGGGGCGCCTGCAACATTCGAAACCGGACATGGTCAATGGGCATTCGGCTCAGCGAACGGTCAGACTCTGAACGGCACCGCCAATGTGGACCAGTTCACCCTGGCCCGCGACGCCTCCGGTGGCGTGGCCACACCCGATACCAGCAACGACACCTGGAATCTGATTAACCGGCGTTCCCGCCTGAGCTCGGGCGATATTTATATGGGACGGCTGGGGTTGTTCCGCAACGAGATCGACGAACGAACCAACTTCAACGACCCCAACTTTGGCATCCCCGACATGGGCCTGGGCGCGGCAACCCCAAATCAGGATCTGATGGCCTTTAACCTCAATGATGGCACGTTGGGCAGTGGCCTCCTGGTGGCAGGAAAAACACTCACAGACGGAGCACTGACAGAAGGCACCTACCGGTTACAGGGCGCCATCGTTGGCGTGACCCAGGAGCAAAACCGGCTCTACCACGTGAACAATGCGCAGCTGACCCTGGTGAACAGTTCTGCCAGCTTTGAGGGCAAAACCATGATGGTGAACCACCTTATCGAAGACAACGAGGTGGTGGCCCCTGAAGAACTGCCGATGCAGTTTAATGGCAGCTTCACAACAACATTGGAAGGGGGCATTTCGATTACCAGCGCCGGAGAATACGAGATGCGCGGCTTCTATACCACGGCCGGCAACCAGGTCTTCCTGGTTATCAGCGACGATACCGGCCCGGAAATGAAAACCGGGCTATTGCTCGCAACGCTTGTTGAGGAATCCTCTGCGCCTTAAAACCTGAACCGCGGACAGCCCCGTATAACCTGTTATAATTCCTGCCATATCGATAGTAACGAGGGGTTTATGACTGCAGTTAACCGGGCACTGATGCTGTTGATGCCGTTGTTTGCGTTTGCTGTTGCGGGTGCCATCTACACACCGACCGCAAGTCAGAACGCCCTGCCAGGAGAAGGGGAAGGCGAAGTTACCCTGTCTTCTCTGCCCCCGCTTCCAAATTGGGCGAATGAGGGTCTTCCGGACTTCTCAAGCTATCAGGACACCACTGAAAAGAAAGTCGCGTTCTTCTCTTTCCTCTATCCCAGGATAGTGCTTGCCAACTCCCGTATCCTGCTGGAGCGGGAATACCTTGCCACGCTTGAGGGAAAGGAAGCCCTGACTAAAGATGAACTCGCATGGCTAACAAGCCAGGGAGACCGACTGCGCATTAAGGCTGAAGCCGGAACTGACCAGCAGTTCGCCCTGCTTCGGAAACGCCTCGATGTCATTCCTCCGTCTCTGATCCTGGCTCAGGCAGCGAATGAATCCGCCTGGGGGACCTCCCGGTTTGCGACCGAAGGTAACAATCTCTTTGGTCAATGGTGTTTCTCCCGGGGCTGCGGGCTGGTTCCGCAGAGTCGAATCGAGGGTGCCAATCACGAAGTGGCAAAATTCCCGTCACCTTATTACTCCGTACGCTCCTACATTCAGAACCTGAACCGTCATCCCACCTACCAAACGGTTCGGGATATTCGGCTCGCTGATCGCAAAGCCCAGAAACCCCTGTCTGGGTGGGAGCTTGCAGAAGGCCTTCTTGGCTATTCCGAGCGTGGGGAAGAGTATATAAAAGAGATTCGCGCCATGATCCGTTACAACAATCTGGAGTTCTACGACGAGGAGTTCAGAACCCTGCTGGGTGACCGGACCCCTGCGCAGTTTGAACGGCTGGCATCTGCCATTCCGGACACGACCCTCCTGCCCGGTGGATCCGGTGGCCAAGTAAGCCCGTTTGAAGGCTAATCCCTGAACCTGACAGATTCGAGATTCTCCGATGCTTGATTTCTTGCCCGCGCCGCTAAAAGGCATCCTTGCGGTGCTGTTGATACTGATCAACACCCTGTTGTTCCTTCCGCTACTGTTGCTGGTAGCACTGGCCAAACTCATTGTTCCAGTCCTTCCGTTTCGTAAGGCGTGCACTATCGTGCTGAATGCCATTGCCTGGTACTGGATCGGCTTCAACAACACCCTGATGAATCTGCTCCACCGGGTGGAATGGGATGTCCGCGGTGCGGAAGAACTCAGCAAGGAGCACTGGTATTTTGTCACCTGCAACCATCAGAGCTGGGCTGATATCCCCGCTATTCAGTATGTACTGAACAGCAAAATTCCGCTGCTGAAGTTCTTCCTGAAAAAGCAGCTGATCTGGGTGCCTTTATTAGGGGTGGCCTGGTGGGCTCTGGATTTCCCGTTTATGCACAGACATACCAAGGAACAGATCGCCAAACGGCCGGAACTGAAAGGCAAGGACATTGAAGCGACAAAGGCCGCCTGTGAAAAATTCCGGTACACACCCGTGACCATTTTCAATTTTATGGAAGGCACCCGTTTCACCCCGGAAAAACATCAGCGCCAGAACTCACCCTACAAGCACCTGCTGAAACCCAGAGCGGGCGGCACGGCCTTTGTGTTTGGTGCCATGGGCGAGATGATTCATACCATGCTGGATGTCACTATCGTGTATCCCGGTGGTCAACCCGGCATCTGGGACTACCTGTGCGGACGGGTGCGCAAGATCGTGATCGATATTCGCACCCGCGAAGTGCCGGAGCGTTTTCTTGGAATGGATTACGAAAACAACCGGGAGGTCAGGGTCGACTTCCAGCGATGGGTAAGTGAGATCTGGGCAGAGAAAGACCAGCGAATTGAAGCACTGTTGGCCGAGAACAGCTAACGACTAACCCCGCGGGGCTGCAGTATTACAGCAGCCCCAGCTCCCGGGCCCGGACAATTGCCTGCGTCCGTGATTTTACATCCAGCTTGGCGTTGATCCTTCTGGCATGGGTTTTCACGGTATGCAGCGAAATATGCAATTTGTCGGCGATTTCCTGGTTTGATAGCCCCTGGGCGATCAATTCCAGAACGCCCTGCTCTCGATCACTGATAGGCTCGGCCAGCGGATCTGCCGCCGCTGCCACGGGCTCACAACCAAACAGCTGCCCAAGCGCTGCGGTAAAGTCCCCGTTATCCAGATGGCGATAACATTTTTCCATCAGCGGCCCAAGCTCTTTCATAAGCTCTGCAAACGGGCTTATAAAATGCTCCCGGCTCGCCTGGGCAACGACGCTCTCCAGCCTCTTCCGGGCGGCAGGAAGGCCTTTCTCAGCTTCCAGCAGAACAGCATCCAGCAAACCCGCATGCAGCTGCAGCCCCCAGGGCATGCTGCCCTGGTATTTCTCAGAGACAGCATCCAGATGTTCCCGGGCCCTCACCAGGTCGCCATTGGCCATATCCGCCCGCACCTGCAAGCAATCCAGCAGGCCTGGCATCATCGGGAAAAGCTCTGGTACACATCCACCTTTACGGTAGGGTTCCAGTTTGGCGATCGCCTGTGTCGCACTGTCGTGTTGACCTTGGGCCAGCCAACAGCTGGCTTTTAACGCTTCCAGCACCGGTACGTACAGGCTCTCATCCACCTGCCAGGTATGCATGGTGCGCTCTGCCCGGCCCACCCAGACGAAGGCATCATCCATCCGGCCCTGGGCACGACACATCAGCACCCTCAACGCCATGGCGAGCAGCAACCCAAGATCACGGGTCTGTTCAGCATGACGGGCACAGTTGACCAGCAGTCGATCGGCTTCCGTCAGACGGCCCTGATGCCAGAGTACCAGGACCAGATTCAGTTGCAGGCGGGTTTCGCCGATTCGTGCCGGCCGGCTGAGCTCCTGCATGGCCGTATCCAGCCCGGTTCGCAACAGTTGCTCCGCGTGGCGCAGTGCCCCCTTACCCAGTTCAATGCGGGCGTGGGCGTATACCGCCAGGGCCTCGGACCCCGAATCGCCAGCTTCGCGGGCCAGCTTGGAAGCAACACGATTGGCATCCCGCGCCTCCTGAAAAGACCCGGCCGCACAAAGCGCGCTCGAACGAACAATTTGAGTCACCAGCTGCGCCTGGGTCGACATACTACCCATCGCCAGCGCCTTGTCAGCCATGGCCAACGCGGGCTGCACAAAGCCCTCCCCGCGCAATATAAACGCCTTCAAAGCGTAGATGCGGGCCTCATGCTCTTTCCGGTCCCGGTCGTTGAAGCCATCAAGAAGTTGCTTTGCCTGCTGGAACTGACCACCAATGGCATGCACCCAGCCGTAAACAATACGTAGCCGGGCGCTTCGCTCCAGCAATTCTGCAGGCAGGTTTTTTCTCAAGCTCAACAAAGAGGCAGTATCCTGGCCCAGCAACAGCGCCTCGGTACTCTCGGATGCAATGCGCACAACCTCATCGCTATCGCCGGCCAGGACCGCATACTTTAATGCTTCCGGGAACTGCTGGCGCTGCTCGAACCATCGGCTGGCCATCAACATTCGGGTGATGTACCCCCCCATCACAGGGGATTGCAGCCAGGCCTGTAGCAATGGATTCAGGCGATACCACCGGCCCCGGCCAGGGACCGGCTTCAAGGGCAGCCCACGGTCAGCAGCCTCTGACGGTGGCATCCCCGACTCTGACACGGAAGGCTCGATAGCGAAAAACAACTCATCCGAACAGCTGTCCAGCTCGGCAATCGCCCGCATTGATTTCAACTGAGCGGACCCCAGCTGGGCCGCAATACAGTCTTTCAGGAAACGCTCTACCGAAGGGGTTTCGTGCAGGGCCCGACGCTCCCCGCCCTGTTTCAGCTCCCGCCGATACAATGCCAGTGGCGTTGGCCAACCTTCAGTCAGCCCGAATAAATGATCAATCGCGACGCTGGTAATCAGGCTGTCGGAGCGCGCTTTCGCAAAAAACTCAAAGGTTTCAGACCGTGAAAACTCCAGGAGATCTGGCCCCAGCCTGGTGTAGTTGCCATTCAATTCCAGTGTGTGGCTCTCAAATGGCACCGGAAGCCGAGAAGCCATAGCAACTGAAAGACCCGAAGGCAGGTGGGTAACCAACTGGTGCAATAAGCCGCTGACTGCCGGGTTGGTAAGATGATGGACATTATCCAGAGCCAGCACTTCTCTGAGCTCGCGGGCCTGCCGATCCCGATTGACAAGAAGCATCGTCAAATGGTCTTCAAAGGTTCCACCATTCGGCGGCAGTACCTCTGCCAATCCCAATGCCATCGCAAGTATGGAAAGAAAACGGGAGGGAGCGTTGTCCCCGGCGTTCAGGGATATCCAGCGAACATTCACGTCCGGTGCACTGGCCAGCGCACTGACCAGGGCGTGAGTCTTGCCGTAACCTCCGGGTGCTTCTAGCTGTAGCAGTCTACCTGCTTGCAAGGCCTGGCATATCATTCGATCCAGATTCGGCCTCGCCAGGGCATCGTCTGGTACAGATGGCACCCTCAGCCGGTGCTCCATAAGATCCCGCACCAGCTCACCGCTCTGTAGACTGGAGTTCGCGGTCTGGAACTCGTCGTTGGCTGCACAGCCTTCTTTAAAGGATTTCACGCACTGCCCCGTTTGAAACCAGCCGGACGAACGCCCAAACCGGAAAATAAGAGTCTTGCTTAGGCCGAAAACGGCATGGCGTCCTGCATGGGGTACGCCTTTAGTATGAGTCTTGAGGGAGAGGTTAAACCAAAGCAGGTGCTTGCTGCAAAAAATTGACGGGGAAAAAAGAGGTTAGAGGCGATTTTTTAACGCGGAGACACTTATGAAAGGCAAAAAAAAGCGAGCCATAGAGGCTCGCTTTTCCTGACAGCGGTGAAACGCTGCTATTAACGGGTTCCAGCGCGACGCAGAGCCGCCGGCGTGTAATCCCGTGACTGACGCTCGACACCGAAGGTGTACGGCTGGTTCTCTTCGTTGGTCAGGCCAAGAGCCAGGTAACGGCCGGAGAGCAGATCGTACAGCACTTCGATCGCGTACCAGGGCACATTCTGATCGTAGAACTGCATTGAGTGGGCTTCAGCGACACGCCAGAGCTCGCCACGGCCATCGTAGTGATCGATAACCGCTGCCTGCCAGGAGTCTTCATCAATGTAGAAGTCACGCTGGGCGTATACATGCCGCTCACCGTCCTTCAGGGTCGCACGTACGTGCCACACCCGGTGCAACTCGTAACGGGTCAGATCCTGATTGATGTGTCCGGCTTTGATGATTTCATCGTAGCTCAGGTCGCGATCCACCAGCTTGTAGGAGTTGTACGGAATGTACATTTCCTTCTTGCCCAGCAGTTCCCAGTTGTAGCGATCGGGAGCACCGTTGTACATGTCGAAGTTGTCAGAGGTACGCATGCCATCAGCCGCGGTACCCGGACCATCATAGGCAACCTGCGGAGCACGACGAACCCGACGCTGACCGGCGTTATAGATCCACGCCCGGCGCGGTTCTTTTACCTGATCAATCGTTTCATGTACCAGCAGTACGTTACCCGCCAGACGCGCTGGCGCAGTAATAGCCTGCTTGAAGTAGAACAGAACGTTGTCGTCTTCACCCGGCTGATAATCGTTCAGGTAAGTACGCCATGTCAGTTCGTCCTGGAACTTGACCACTGAGTAGTCGCCACCAGCCGTAGGAGTGACCTGGCCAACATTCCGCTGCACCGAACCACCCCGATACCGGGTAATGTGGTTCCAGATAGCTTCGAGGCCGTTCTGGGGAATCGGGAACGGCGTTGCACTCTCGTAATTGCCCAGCCCGTTACCGTCCTGAATCAACTCCACCTTGGTGGCGTTCTCAACGGTCTCATCCATCACTTCTTTCGGGTAGGCCGCCGTACGATGGGTCGGATAGACCGGAATCTTGTAGTCGGCGTACTGGCGAATCATCGCCACCTGGCCCGGAGACAGCTTGTCGGCATATTGATCAACATTGCTCTGATCAATGACAAACTCTGGCTGCTCATTCGGGAACGGATTTACATAGATACCGTCGCCCTTGTAGCCCGCTGGCGGAGTTGTTAACCCGCCAGTCCATGCCGGGATGGCACCGCCGTTACCAGACTTCTCCGCACCCATCGGAGTCAGAGTATCACCCAGCTTGGCAGCTTCCTCTGCAGAAACCGCGCCCCAGGCCTGACCGGTAAAGAGACTTGCAGCCAGTACACCTGTGGCCAGTAGTTTCTTGTTTAATTTCATCTAAATTACCTCGTTGAACGAATTCGGTCCGGTTCAGAATGAGTAGGAAACACTCGCACTCACGAAATCACGGTCGGTCAACTCGTTATACGGCTTGCCACCGAAAAAGTTTGTGTAGCCGATGTTGCCTGTGATCTTGTTCTGGTACACCGCCTGAACGGACAGACCAAGCGCTTTGCTTCCTTCGTTGAAGGCACCGCCCGGCTGCGGAGAGTAACCTTCTACGTCGTGGCTCCAGGCCAACTGCGGCGACAGGTTTACACCTGCAAATACGTTCGGGTAGTCCCAAACCAGACGGGTACGGTAACCCCAGGAGAAATCAGTGGTGAAGCCATCGTTTTCACAGTAGTCAGTATTCAGGTTAAGCGGTGCGCCACCTATAACTGGCTGAGAACAGGCATCACCCTGAGAGGTCGGCACTGGACCAATGCCGAAGGTACCGGAGCGGCCATAACGTGCCTCGTCATAACCGGGCAGATCGTGGACCCAGGTCATGCCCACTTCATTGATCAGGGACAGACGGCTGGCACCCATAACCTGATCGAAGAACTTGATCAGAGTGAACTGGAACTGAGATACGTTAAAGCGATCGTTACCAGACGCCCTCAGACCATTAATATTGGTTGTGCCCAGCTCTTCCTGGCGCTGACGTTGCAGAAGACTCACTGGGCCATCGGGCCCCGGCAACTGCAGACCTGCGTAGATCAGCTCGAAAGCGTTCCACTGGATAGGCACATCCTCGCGGAAGCTGTACTCGGCACCCAGCGACCAGCCACCGGGCGTGGTGGTATTGATACTGATACCGTAGAGGTCAATGTTCTCCGGGTACTCCATAAAGTACTCAGGGAACCCACCCGCCTGGGGCCCAGGACCATCGTTCAGCACACCACTTACATACGGCAGGCGGCTGTTGTACTTGATGTAATAGAAGCCCAGTTCAGAATCATTCAGTTCCGGCACATACCAACGTACAGCCACACCGAACTGGTCCTTGGAGTCTGCCTCTACATCGGCAAGGCGATTAATGGCGTAGCCGCCAAGACCCAATGCATCTGTGGCATCAAGCATCTGGCTTTGCGCCTCACTCACTGTGCCTGACGGCCAGATGGGACCGCAGCCATCGGCAACAAAATCAATGGTAGAGAAGAAGGTTCCGCAATCGTCCGGGCGCACCGGCTCCCATTTGGCCTGAACGAAGGCTTCAACGGAGACGTTTTCAGTAACACCGGCAGACATGTAGAACATCTCAACCGGCAGCAACGCATCCTTCAATTCGGAGCCAGGAGCACGGAACGCCTGCACATCTACCGGGTTGATGGTGTTGATACCACCCTGGATAAAAGTACTCTCACCCCAGCTCACTACCTGCTTACCATAGCGCAGGCTCACAGGGATGTTGCCGAAGTACCAGTCAGAAAACACGTAGGCATCAAGGATTTCGCCGCCTGAGGCGTTATCCTTTGCTTTCTCGTTGAGCTCTACGTAACGGCGATTCTCGTCTTTGAGTTCGAAGTCGTACCAATAGCGGCCACGAACAAAACCACCTACGCGGGTCAGATACTGACTGTCGACCGCGTAATCCAGGAACAGCTCACTGTTACCCTTGACGATCTTTGAGATGGTATCGCCTTTGTCGAAATTGCGGTTACCGTCGTCATAGTTGTTGGTGGAAGCAGTACCCCGCCCATCATGCGGAGCCAGAAGACGCTTGTCGGCTTCTTCTGCTCGCCAGGAAGCACCGGCAGATAACGTGGTATTGAACTGAGCCTCAACATCACCCATGTAGAACGAGTATGCTGCTGCCTGGCCGGACACACCGGCGGCTATGGCTACGGCAAGTGGTAACTTGGTCCAACGCTGCCACGGTTGAGTTTTTCTTGTCATTGGAAGGCTACTCCGTTGTTGTTCTGAGTCGCTGCTCGATTGTTCTGGTGTTAGGTGTCCTGACGGCTGTACACACAGTGCCGTGATGATTGCACTATAGCTAAGCCTTTCGGGGGCTTTGATCAGTCAAAAGTATGATTTTGCTGTCACTCTCTGTTCAGCCGGGGCTCGCACTCCCTCACTATAGACAAGATTCAGGAGTGCAACCACCTGTCGTCTTACAGCATTTCGATCGCCATTGCGGTGGCTTCACCACCACCGATGCAGAGCGCGGCAACACCCTTCTTTTTGCCATAGCGCTTGAGGGAATGCATCAGGGTAACCAGAAGACGGGAACCGGTAGATCCAACCGGATGCCCCTGGGCACAGGCGCCACCGTGAATATTCACCTTGTCCGGATCCAGGCCCAGCTCTTTGATAGGCATCATGGCCACCATGGCGAAGGCTTCGTTGATCTCGTAAAGGTCAACATCGTCCTTGGTCCAGCCGGTTTTCTGGAAAAGTGTCTGGATCGCGCCCACTGGCGCACAGGTGAACTCGCTGGGATGCTGGGACTGAGTGCTATGGGCAACGATCCGCGCCAGGGGCTTGAGGCCACGTTTTTCGGCTTCGGATTCACGCATCAGTACCAGTGCTGAGGAACCGTCAGAAATGGAAGACGCGTTTGCCGCAGTCACCGTACCGTCTTTGGCAAACGCCGGGCGCAGTGTCGGAATCTTCTCAATGTTGGCGTTGTGGGGCTGCTCATCATCCTCTACCACCACCTCGCCCTTACGGGTCTTGACGGTAACGGGGATGATCTCTTCTTTGAGCAGGCCTTCTTCAATCGCTTTCTTGGCACGATTCAGGGAGGAAATCGCGTAGTCGTCCATTTCTTCCCGGGTATAGCCTTTCTTGTCCGCCATTTCCTGGGCGAAAGATCCCATCAAACGGCCAGTCTCGGCGTCTTCGAGGCCATCCAGGAACATATGGTCCTGGGGCGCCTGCCCAGGCCCCATGCGGTAGCCCTGGCGGGCGCCCAGCAAAATGTGAGGCGCGTTGGACATACTCTCCATGCCACCGGCTACCATGATGTCGTTTGAGCCGGCTTTGATCAGGTCATGGGCGAACATGGTCGCTTTCATGCCGGAGCCACAAAGTTTGTTAATGGAGGTGGCGCCAGTACTGTCTGGCAGTCCCGCCTTGCGCATGGCCTGGCGAGCGGGCCCCTGTTTCAGGCCAGCTGGCAGCACGTTACCCATAATGACTTCCTGAATATCGGCAGGCTGCAGGCCGGCGCGCTTCACCGCCTCAGCGATGGCAATTGCGCCCAGTTCCGGCGCGGAAACCGGGGCAAGACTACCCATAAAACCACCCATGGGGGTGCGAACACCGCTCACGATGACAACGTTGTCCTGACTCATGCTGTGACCTCTCTGTTGGTTCTTTATGATTCTGGTTATGGTTTGTGGGGCGCTTCGAGATACTCCTGGGATTGCATTTCCAGCAACCGGGATTCCGTGCGCTCGAATTCAAAGCTCAGGCGCCCGCCCGAATAGAGCTCGGTGATGGGCGCCGCAGCGGAGATAATGACCTTGACGTTGCGGTCGTAGAACTCATCGATCATGTTGATAAAACGGCGCGCCTGGTCGTCCTTGTCGCCACCAAGCACCGGTACATTGCTGACGATAATGGCGTGGAACTGGCGCGCCATTTCGATGTAATCGTTCTGACTCCGGGGGCCGTCACACACGTCTTTGAAGTCAAACCAGACCACATCGTCTGCGTGGGCCTGGGCCGGAATCTTGCGACCGTTGATTTCCATGGTTTTACTGTGCTTCGCCGCTTCGACGGCCAGGGCGTCGAAACTGTTCCGCAAGCTGATATCCGCCTCATCATCCAGCGGACAGTGATAAAGCTCTGCCTGCTCCAGGGTACGCAGGCGATAGTCTACGCCGCCATCCACATTCACCACATCGGTGTACTTCTTTACCAGCTCGATGGCTGGCAGGAACCGCGCGCGCTGGAGGCCATCTTTATAGAGGCCATCGGGGACGATATTGGACGTACACACCAAGGTAACCCCACGACCAAAAAGTCCATCCATCAGCGTGGCAAGGATCATGGCATCGCCAATATCGGAAACAAAGAACTCGTCGAAACAGATGACACGGGTCTCGTCCGCAAACTTTTTAGCCACCATCTCAAGAGGGTTTTTCTCCCCTTTCAAAGCTTTCAATTCGTTGTGAACGCGCTGCATAAAACGGTGGAAGTGCACCCGCATCTTGCGCTCGAATGGCAGCGACTCAAAAAAGGTGTCCATCAGATAGGTTTTACCCCGGCCAACGCCGCCCCAGAAATACAGGCCTTTAACCGGCTCTTCCCGGCCCTTCTTGAGTTTGCGGCGCAGTTTGGCCAACCCTTTGTTGCGCTCGTTTTCAGCAGCCACCAATTTATCGTACAGTGCCTGCAAGCGTTGAACTGCATCTACCTGGGCGGGGTCCTTGTGAAAATCCGGGCGTTCAAGATCCTTTTGGTAACGCTCCCAAGGGGTCAGGTTCGCAACGGTATCGGAGGACGTGGCTGCAGTCATCAGGCTTCCTGAATAGTTGAGTCGAGTGAAAAATCGGCGCGGTATTGTCGCCTATTTCGCGTTTTTTCGCCACGCCGGGCGGCTCTCGGGGCAATACGACGATTGGCTCAGTGTTTCAGCATGGGCTCAATCGGTTTGGGGCGTTATACTCCGTTTACGGGGATTGGCTCACTTCCAGGCAATATAAGGACGATTTTCATATGACAAACCTGATTCTGGCGGCAGTTGCCGCGTTGGTAGTTGGCATTGTCATCGGGATTCTGGTTGGCCGTTCCGGCCAGGGAGCAACGTTGCGGCAGCGCCGGGCGGAGCAGCAGATTGAAGAGCTGCGCAGCGAGTTTACGCGCTATCAGGCCCAGGTGAACGAGCACTTTATGGAATCCGCGCACCTGTTGCGCCGGTTCAACGACGCCTACCGGGATGTGAACCAGCATATGGCTCGTGGCGCCAACCGTCTGTGCAATGACGAAGACTGGATGGAAGAGCTGGATCAGAAATCCAAGGGCAGACTGGAGCATGGCAGTGATGGCGAGCCTTCAGAACCTCCCAGGGATTATGCACCCAAGGCCGACCCTGAGGCCAAAGGCACACTTGCCGAGGACTACGGCCTGGACAAGGGCGAGAAGCGCCCGGCTTGATTCGAAATCAGAGGCTGCGCCACGCGCAGCCTGACAACGATCTTCATACCGGATTATCACAATCGATGAAACGGTGTGTAACACCAAACGCCTCAGCAATTGCCGCCCCTAACGCCTGCACTCCATAACGCTCTGTCGCGTGATGGCCCGCCGCAAAGTAATGAATGCCGCATTCCCGGGCGGTATGAGTTGTCGGCTCCGAGATTTCACCACTGATGTAGGCGTCTACGCCCGCCTCCAAAGCAACGTTGATAAAGCCCTGAGCGGCGCCCGTACACCAGGCGACGGTTTTGATTTTGTCTGCCCCGGCACCAACGTGCAACGGCTGCCGGTGCAGAGCCCGAGCCATCTCTAACTCAAACTTTTCCACTGACAAGGGCTCCGGCAACTCACCCTGCCAGACCAGCCCCCCCAGCGGCCTCGGATTCTGGATTCCGAGCACTTCCGCCAGTTGCCGGTTGTTGCCATACTCCGGATGATCGTCCAGTGGCAGATGGTAGGCGACAAGGTTGATGTCGTTGTCCAGCAACTGCTTGATCCGGTTTTTCTTCATGCCACGAATAGTCTGGTCTTCACCTTTCCAGAAGTAGCCGTGGTGGACAAGGATCATGTCTGCGTTTTGTGCGACTGCTGCGTCAATCAGTGCCTGGCTGGCCGTTACACCGGTAACAAGGGTCATAACCTGCTCGTTACCTTCAACCTGGACGCCATTCGGGCAGTAATCCTGGAAGGTATCCGGCTGAAGCCATTGATTTATCTTGGCTATAATCTCGTTTCTGCTCGCCATTAAACACCTCGAACACATTTCGGTTTCTGGACGCATGGCAGCTGGCGTGCACAACGTTTGAAAGCAAGGGTCAGCAGGGGTTTCCGGAAATGTCGGAGGCCATGGATGGCCGGAGAGAAGCGCACATGGATGTGCTTGTAGCGGTTTCCGGAAACCCCTGCTGACCCTTGCGGCACCTCGAAGCTGAAACGCCAGCGTAACTCAGCGCGCCGATTCCTCGTTCTACTTCGACATTCGACTACAGCGCATCCAGGCCTTTTATCAGTGCATTGTTCTGGTCACTGGTACCAATCGTGATTCGCAGAAAATCACTTATTCGTGGCTTGTTGAAATGCCGGACAATAATGCCCTGCTCCCGAAGCTTCGCCGCAATCTCAGCCCCTTCATGGCCGGGATGGCGGGCAAAAACAAAGTTTGCCTTGGATGGCAGCACCTCAAAACCCAGAGTTTCCAACTCCCTGGTCACCCGCTCGCGCTCGCGGATCACGCCACTGCAGGAATCCTCGAACCACTGCTTGTCCTCAAACGCAGCCACGGCACCAGCCAGAGCCAGACGGTCCAGCGGATAGGAATTGAAGCTGTCTTTGACACGATTGAGAGCCTCGATCAGATCTTCATTGCCAACCGCAAAGCCAACTCTCAGGCCAGCCAGTGAACGGGCCTTGGAGAGGGTCTGGCACACCAACAGGTTCGGGTACTGGTTCACCAGACGAATCGCCGTCTCGCCACCGAAATCAACATAGGCTTCATCAACCACTACCACGCTATCCGGGTTGGCCTGCAGGATATCCTCTACGTGCCCAAGTCCGAGGTAGCGTCCCGTCGGCGCATTCGGGTTCGGGAAGATAATGCCGCCATTGTGACGCTTGTAGTCGTTCGGATCGATCTCGAAGCTGTCGGTCAACGGAATAACCGCACTCTCGATCTGGAACAAGCCGCAATACACCGGGTAAAAGCTATAGCTGATGTCCGGAAACAGGATCGGCTTGTCGTGTTTCAGAAGCCCCTGAAAGATATGCGCCAGCACTTCATCGGAACCGTTGCCAACAAACACCTGTTTGGGATTGATTCCAAAATCCACGTGGTATTCGGCAATGGCATCTTTCAGGGCCTGGCCTTCCGGGTCCGGATACAGACGCAGGCTGTCATTCAGTTCTCTCTGAATGGCTTCGATCACTTTTGGCGATGGGCCGAACGGGTTTTCATTGGTGTTCAGCTTAACCAGATTGGCCATTTTCGGCTGTTCACCCGGCACATAAGGCTTGAGTTCACTGACCAGGTCGCTCCAGTACTTACTCATTGATCCGGTACTCCGCTGAACGTGCGTGTGCAGTCAGACCTTCGCCACGAGCCAGAACCGATGCCACCCGCCCCATACGGTCAGCGCCCTGAGCGGTAAAGCCAATAAGGGAAGAGCGCTTCTGGAAATCGTACACACCCAGAGGTGAACTGAACCGTGCGGTGCCGCTGGTTGGCAAAACGTGATTCGGGCCTGCGCAATAATCACCCAGGGCTTCGGCCGTGTGCCTGCCCATGAAAATCGCACCGGCGTGGCGGATGTCATTGAGCATGGCCTGCGGGTCTTCCACTGAGAGCTCCAGGTGCTCCGGTGCAATTCGATTACTCACTTCAGCGGCTTCTTTCAAATCTGCCACCTGAATCAGTGCACCCCGTCCCAGCATGGAGGTGCGGATAATTTCTTCTCGTTCCATGGTCGGCAGTAGCTTGTTGATACTGGCTTCCACCGCATCCAGGAAGTCTGCGTCAGGGCTGACCAGAATGCTCTGGGCCTGCTCGTCGTGTTCGGCCTGGGAAAACAGGTCCATGGCGATCCAGTCCGGGTCGGTCTTGCCGTCACAGATCACCAGTATCTCCGAAGGGCCGGCAATCATGTCGATACCGACAACTCCGAAGACTTCGCGCTTGGCCGTGGCCACGAAGATGTTACCGGGGCCGACGATCTTGTCGACAGAGGGCACCGTGTCCGTGCCATACGCCAGCGCAGCCACAGCCTGGGCGCCACCGATAGTAAACACGCGGTCTACCCCGGCAATGGCGGCCGCTGCCAGCACCATGTCATTCACCACACCATCCGGGGTCGGTACCACCATGATGACTTCAGACACACCAGCGACTTTGGCCGGAATCGCATTCATCAGTACCGACGAAGGATAGGCCGCCTTGCCACCCGGCACGTACAGACCGGCGCGATCCAGCGGGGTTACCTTCTGGCCCAGCACGGTTCCGTCTTCGTCCTGGTATTGCCAGGATTGCTGATTCTGGCGTTCGTGGTAGTCACGGATGCGTTCCGCCGCTTTTTCCAGACCCTCACGCTGATCCTGGGGAATTCGGTCCAAAGCTGCCTGCAAACGGCTTTTATCCATTTCCAGCTCAGCCATGGAGCCAACGTCCAGGCGATCAAACTTGGCCGTAAACTCCAGCACTGCCGCATCGCCCCGGGTCTTCACCTCGTGCAGGATATGCCGAACCGACTCATTCACCTGATGATCCACACTGTCGTCCCAGGCCAGCAGCTGGGCCAGCGCACTGTCAAAGTCGCTCTGGGTGGTGTTCAGTCTGGTGATTCTGTCGGTCATTTTTCAGATCCTGTCTTGGAGTAACACTACGAATCGCGGCGTCGTTCAACGGCCGCGGACATCTTCTCGATTATGGGGTTTATCTGGCCGTGTTTCATCTTCATGGAGGCCCGGTTAACCACCAGTCGGCTACTGATGTGGTCAATCAGTTCTCTTGGCTCCAGCCCGTTGGCCTTGAGGGTATTGCCGGTATCCACGATATCAACAATCTCATCGGCCAGATTCAGGATCGGTGCCAGCTCCATTGCCCCGTAGAGCTTGATGATATCGGCCTGCCGGCCCTGAGCCGCATAGTAGCGCCGGGCCAGGTTGACGAATTTGGTGGCAACACGAATCCTGCCTGCCGGTGGCTGCTCGCCTTTTTTGCCTGCGGTCATCAACCGGCAACGGGAGATGTTCAGATCAAGCGGTTCGTAGAGGCCGTCGCCACCGTGCTCCATCAGAACATCCTTACCTGTAACGCCCAGATCGGCGCCACCGTATTGAACATAGGTGGGCACATCGGTCGCCCGGATGATCAGAATCCGCACGTTCGGGTCGGTGGTGGGAAACACCAGCTTGCGGGACTTTTTCACGTCGTCGACAAGCTCAATGCCCGCTTCCGCCAGCAGCGGCAAGGTTTCTTCCAGAATGCGACCCTTCGACAAGGCGATGGTGATGGAATCTGTCATGTATCCTTCCGGGTTCCCGTTGGTCAAATTCAGGCTGGCAGACGGCGGATGCTGGCACCCAACAGCTGCAATTTCTCTTCAATGCACTCGTAACCGCGGTCAATATGGTAAATGCGGTCGACAATGGTATCGCCGTCTGCCATCAGACCGGCGATCACGAGACTGGCTGAGGCCCGCAGATCAGTTGCCATCACCGGAGCACCGGTCAGGTGCTCAACACCCTTGATGATGGCAGCGTTACCTTCAAGGGTAATGTCTGCGCCCATCCGGATCAGTTCCTGCAAGTGCATGAAGCGGTTTTCAAATACGGTTTCGACGATGGTTCCGGAACCCTCGGCGACCGCATTCATGGCCGCAAACTGAGCCTGCATATCCGTTGGGAACGCCGGATACGGCGCAGTCCGCAGGCTGACAGCCTTGGGCCGCTTGCCCTTCATGTCCAGTTCAATCCAGTCCGGGCCGGTCGTGATGTGCGCCCCCGCCTCTTCCAGCTTGAGCAGCACCGCTTCCAGGATATCTTCCCGGGTATCTTTTACTTTCACCCGGCCACCAGTCGCAGCCGCCGCCACCAGGTAGGTTCCGGTCTCGATCCGGTCCGGCAACACGTTGTAGTGGCATCCGTGCAGGCGCTCCACACCATTGATTTCAATGGTCGCGGTACCGTGGCCTTTGATATCGGCACCCATGGCGATCAGGCACTCGGCCAGATCCACCACTTCCGGCTCGCGGGCCGCGTTTTCGAGGATGGTTTTACCCTCGGCGAGCGCAGCTGCCATCATCAGGTTTTCGGTACCCGTTACGGTGACCGTATCCAGGAAAATGTGGGCACCCTTCAACCGGCCATTGGTCTTGGCCTTGATGTAGCCATTCTCCACCTTTATGTCGGCACCCATCATTTCCAGACCGTGGATGTGCAGGTTAACCGGCCGGGTACCGATAGCACAGCCACCCGGCAGGGAGACTTCGGCTTCGCCAAAATGAGCCACCAGCGGGCCGAGCACCAGTATGGAGGCGCGCATGGTCTTTACCAGCTCGTACGGTGCATGGAAGTGCTTGATGGTGTTGGCGTGCACTTCAACACTCATCTTTTCGTCAATGAGCAGCTCCACCCCCATACGACCGAGCAGCTCGATCATGGTGGTAATATCGTTCAGATGCGGCAGGTTGCCGACGGTGACCGGCTCATCCGCCAGCAGTGTCGCCGCCAGAATGGGCAGGGCCGCGTTCTTGGCACCGGAAATGCGAATTTCGCCATCCAGGGGCTTTCGACCCCTGATCAATAGTTTGTCCACGGTAATTATCCTGTTCGGTTCAGGCGCCGGCCTGCTGATCGGCCCACTCGCTCGGGGTAAAGGCTTTCGGGTGAAGGGCGTGAATGGTGCCGTCCATGACATGCTGGAATAGCACCTTGTTGATCATTTGCTGCCGTTTGATGGTGGGCAGTCCCTCAAATACGTCACCCACCACCACAACAAGATAGTGGTTGCCATCAACCTGTACCTGAACCTCGCAACCGGGCAGGGCTTCTTTGACAAGTTCGGTAACCTGGGCGGCGTCCATAAGGATTCCTCGACTAAGTTGAAATCAGGGGCGGAATTGTAACCAATTCCCGGGCGCCGGTCAGCTGTACTCGGCAAATCCGGGAATCTGATCCTGAAGATTACTGAGTGCGGCCAGAGAACGAAGTCGCTCACTGGCGCCTGTGAAGGAGAGATGGCAATGTCGGCTTAGCGCCAGACGCTGCCAACACAAAAGCATCGAAAGCACCACACTGTGGGCGGTGCCAAGCCCGGACAGATCAACCTCAAGCGTCCCATCGACCTGCTGTATTTCCTGTTCGCCCTGCTTGCGCAGCGCCAGGACCGTGTCGGCATCGACATCGCCGGTTACGCAAAGAGTTTTGCCGTTCCGGACGATGCCCGGCAACCGATCACTCATGAACGATCCACCTGCTCGTCCAGATTCAGGGCCTCAACTGCGTCACCCCAGCCGTCAATGACCGCCTGAACCTGGCCACGATTCTCTTCCATTTCCTGGGCAAAGCGATCCCGGAAGGCAAGGCCGATGTTGACGCCCTCTACGATGACGTTTTCCATCATCCAGCGGTCGTCACCTGTCCGGTACATCGAGTAAGTGACCGGATAACGGTTGCCGGAGGCACTGATCAACTCCATTTCTACCGAAGCGCGATCCTCATTCTGAGGAAGGATAGTGGCTTCCTTGACGATGATCTCGAAATCTTCCGCAGAAACCAGGGCCTGGGCGTAACTGTCAAACAGGCTGCGCTTGAACTTCTCGACAAAAGCATCCCGCTGCTCTGGCGTGGTCTGGCGGGCATATCGCCCCATCACACGGGCAGCAATCCGGCGAAAATCAACAAACTCCTGAAGGGTTTCATCCATGCTGGCATAAAACGCCTCGGGATCCTTTTCGTACAACCCTTTCTCGGCATTGAGCTTCTGCACCAGCTTCTGGGTATTCTCGTCCACGTAACGCTTCAGATCCTCCTCCGGGCCGGCCCAGACCTGGCCCACCATCAGGGCGACCATGGCAATCATCAACGTCAAACGATGTTTAAGGACACTCATTAGTTTCTCCTGTGCATGGCTCTGGCTCAGCGGCCGGAGGCAAAGTTACTGATCAGCCGTTCCAGATTCATGGCGGACTGGGTGGAATAGAAGGTATCCCCCGCGTTCAGCGATTCCAGGTCGCCGCCAATCGATATATCAATGTACTGCTCACCCAGCAGTCCGGATGTACGTATTACTGCTGCACTGTCGGCCGGGATGTTATCAACCTCAGCGTGGATAGACATGGTTACGCGCGCCTGGAAAGTTTCCCTGTCCAGGGTAATGGATTCGATGGTACCGACGGTGACACCAGCCATGGAAACCTTGCCTCGGGGCGTCAGACCACCGGTATCGTTGAAATTGGCATACAGCGTATAGGTCTGCTCCGCGGATTTCGGCGACAGGCCACTCACCTGCAGCGCCAGAAACATGAGCGCGGCCAAACCGGCAACCATGAACAGCCCAACAATGATTTCTGTGCTTCTTTGTGCCATGAAAGGCTCCCTGAATCCTGTTAAAAATCACCGAACATGACGGCAGTCAGTACGAAATCGAGACCGAGCACTGCCAGCGATGAGTAGACCACGGTTTTGGTGGTCGCCGAACTGATACCAGCAGAGGTGGGCACGCAGTCATAGCCCTGGTAGACCGCAATCCAGGCACATACGAACCCGAACACCACACTCTTGATAAAGCCGTTAAGCACGTCATCCACAAAATCGACGGAGGACTGCATGTTGCCCCAGAAAGAACCCTCGAACACACCCAGCCATTCCACGCCAACCAGCATGCCGCCCCAGATCCCCACTACCGAGAAAATCATGGCAAGTACCGGCATGGCGAGAAAACCGGCCCAAAGTCTCGGTGCAACAACCCGGCGCAACGGATCTACCCCCATCATTTCCATACTGGAGAGCTGTTCCGTCGCCTTCATCAGGCCGATTTCTGCCGTCAGGGCAGAGCCCGCACGACCGGCGAACAGCAGGGCCGTCACTACCGGCCCCAATTCGCGCACCAGCGTGAGCGCGATCATCTGGCCAATCGCCGACTCCGAGCCGTAATCGCTGAGAATGGTATAGCCCTGAAGCCCCAACACCATCCCGATGAACAAGCCAGACACCACCACAATCGCCAGCGACAACACGCCGACTGCGTAAAGCTGTTTGATCAGCAGGGGGAAACCTGTTGCAGGCCTGGGGACGCCGGCCAGCACGCCAAAAAGAAACTGCCCGGAACGACCGAAGGAGGCGATGATCGCGATCCCGAGCCGCCCCAGGCCGGCAATACGATCCATCATGAAGACCGCCCTCCCACACCAAAATCAGCCGCTGCATCGCCACTCGGGTAATGGAACGGCACCGGGCCATCAGGCTGCCCTTCAAGAAACTGCTGAACCCGCTCAGACGGATGTGCCCGCAGCTCCTCGGGAGTGCCCTCACCGATCACCTTGCCGTCGGCAATAATGCAGGCGTAATGGCAAATACTCAGGGATTCCGGCACATCGTGCGACACCAGAACGCTGGTCAGCCCCATGGAACTGTTGAGATCCCGGATCAGCTTGACCAGCACGCCCATGGCAATCGGATCCTGCCCGGCAAAGGGCTCGTCGTACATGATCAACTCCGGGTCCAGCGCGATACTGCGGGCCAGGGCCACCCGCCGGGTCATGCCACCAGACAACTCTGAGGGCATCAGCTCTCTGGCACCACGCAAGCCCACCGCCTCCAGTTTCATCAGGACAATGTCCCGGATCATATCCTCGGGTAACGACGTGTGCACACGCAGCGGAAAAGCGACATTCTCGTAGACACTGAGATCGGTAAACAGCGCGCCACTCTGGAACAGCATGCCCATTTTTTCGCGCAGCTGGTAAAGCGCCTTGCGCTTTAGCCGGGGCACGTCATGGCCTGCCACAATCACCTGGCCGGAATCCGGGCGAAGCTGACCCCCGATGAGCCTGAGGAGCGTGGTTTTACCGGTACCACTGGGCCCCATGATGGCAGTCACCTTCCCTTTGGGAATATCCAGACTGATTCCATCAAAAATCCGGCGCCCGGAACGGGAAAACACCACATCCCTAAGTGTTATGTACGCAGATGACTCCATAATCCATCCCTTTCAAGGAGCGCCTACATTATGACAAGCTCTCCCAGACCTCAATTAAAGCAACGTAAAATGTCTTGATGGCAATGATCAGAATCCCTGATGCAGGCGAGCCGGGGGCACCAGAAGTGATATACTTCGGCCTCAAATCCCAGATCGAGCAGACAGCCAGCCGACATGACCGAATCAAATACCTTCAACACCCAGGACTTTTGCAACTCGGCCCTACGGGCAATCCGCATCGAGCGCGAAGCCATTGAAGCGCTGGAAAGCCGTATAAACGGTGATTTCAGCCGCGCCTGCGAGGTCATCATGGCCTGCAAAGGCCGGGTTGTGGTGACAGGTATGGGCAAATCGGGGCACATCGGCAACAAGATTGCCGCCACGCTCGCCAGCACGGGCACGCCCGCCTTTTTTGTTCATCCCGGCGAAGCCAGCCATGGCGATCTGGGCATGATAACACCCCAGGATGTGGTCATAGCCATATCCAACAGCGGCAGCACCAGCGAAGTGGTCACCATTCTCCCTCTGATCAAGCGCATGGGCGCGCCATTGATCAGCATGACAGGCAAACCCGATTCCGTACTGGCACAGGAGGCCGTTGCCAACCTGGATGTCAGCGTGGCCATTGAAGCCTGCCCGCTGGGCCTGGCCCCGACCTCCAGCACCACCGCCACCCTGGTCATGGGGGATGCCCTGGCCGTGGCGCTGCTTGAAGCCCGGGGATTCAGCGCCGAGGATTTCGCGTTCTCCCACCCCGGCGGCAGCCTTGGACGCCGCCTGCTGCTGCGGGTATCCGACATCATGCACACCGGTGACCAGATTCCTCAGGTTGCCGAGGGCACAACCCTGAGCGGGGCACTGCTGGAAATAACCCGCAAGGGTCTGGGTATGACCACGGTCGTTAATGCCGCCGGCACCCTGACGGGCATCTTCACCGACGGCGACCTGCGCCGGACCCTGGACAAATCCGTGGATGTGCACACTACCCCCATCCAGGACGTGATGACCCGCAACGGCAAAACCATCCGGGCAGACCACCTGGCGGCAGAAGCCTTGAATATCATGGAAGAAATGAAGATCAACGCCTTGCCGGTTACCGACGCAAACGGCACCCTGGTGGGCGCTATTAATATGCACGACCTGCTGCGGGCCGGAGTGATTTGATGACTCAGACAGCGCATCCGTTACAAACCCACTGGGACGCAGCCCTGAAGGCCAAAGCATCGGACATTCGCCTGATCGCCCTGGACGTGGACGGCATCATGAGCGATGGCCGCCTCTATTTCAGTGCCAGCGGCGATGAACTCAAGGCCTTCAACATTCTTGACGGCCTGGGCCTGAAACAACTGATGCAGGCAGGCATCACCGTGGCGGTGATTACCGGACGACGCTCTCCGCTTACGGAAAGACGAATGTCGGACTTGGGCATCCCGCACCTGATGCAAGGTCGCGAAGACAAAAAAATCGCATTGCTGGAATTGATCCGGGATATGAACCTTGCGCCGGAGCAGATTGCCTACATGGGCGACGACCTGCCCGACCTGCCCGCGCTGCGTTTTGCCGGCCTTGGCATCACGGTACCCAACGGCTACTGGCTGGTTCAGCAACACGCCGACTACTGTACCCGCAGCCCCGGTGGACAGGGCGCTGTGCGCGAGGCCTGCGATCTCCTGCTCTGGGCGCAAGGGCACCTGGACAACACTCTTGCCCCCTATCTGGACGAGCCAGCATGATCACCGAGCGGCTTTTCGGCGATCGTGGCAAACGGCGGATTACAGCCCTGGCCCTTGCCGCCACCGTAACAGCAACCGTTTTTCTGCTGTGGCAAAGTGACGAGCCTGTCAGTTCGCGGAATGCCGCCAGCGAACTACGGGGGCCCGCAGAGCCCGACGGCTTTGTGATCGGCGGCCAATACCGCGCCTGGGATGAGCAAGGGAACCTCCAGATTGATCTCAAAAGCCCCAGAATTGAGCAGTTTGAAGCAACCGGCACGGCTCATCTGGATACGCCGAGAGCCCGGCTTTTCAGTGAGGGCAGCCCCGACCCTTGGCTCATTGAGTCCAATGAAGGTAGCCTTCAGCAGAACAATGAAAAGCTGGAACTTACGGGGAACGTCCAATTGACCCGACAGTCCGAAGGCCGCGAAGCCGTTCTGGAGACCGAGG